>JACCDV010201473.1_pt1 | contig 48080 bp, 96 predicted proteins | sample 7446131 | NCBI WGS metagenome assembly JACCDV01 (sample SAMN15323448, study PRJNA562643) | freshwater metagenome | isolation source: river surface water | place: USA:Blue River Watershed | collected 2017-08-17
CATTTTTTGATGACTGCCTTAAGGATAATTCTAGATTTGATTTAGCAATTGAAATTAATATGAATGTATATAAATTATGCATAGGTGGAAATGATGATAATGATGGTGCAATCGAGGCTCTTGATAGGGTTATTAAAATTCAAATGTTGAATATTAAAATTAAGCACTGCTAGGAGGTGAAGATTCCAGAGAAGCTATATAACCCAAGTCAGGAGGACCAGAGCATCAGTGGATACATCAGTGTATATGATAATTTAATCAATTCCTTCTTTGCTGGACATAACTTAGGCTACCTTCCAGGAATATCTCAGGATGATTTTAATAAGACAATGCAACTTGCTCTAAGGATTAACATCGCACTTAGAATGATTCACATTCTGGAGAGACACTGTGGTGAGGAACCCAAGATGAGAGTTGTGATATTAAACTAAGTCAGAAATGAAATTAATAGATAATAGAGACATCAATGAGAGCTTTATTAGCCTTGTAAGTGCTATTAATAATATGTTCGAAAAATTATCCTATAGTGATAAGATTGAGATGCTTGAGATGGGTCTTAGGTTCTCAATTGAGGATAAGGAATTTGACAAGGCAATAGGGCACCAATTAAATATTATTAGGCTATTACTCGACAAGACTATGCAACACTGCCTCTAGGAGAGCTTACAAGTCTTTATCTCAAATATTAGAATAATTCCTATAAATTCATCCTTGCCATAGTCAAGTCTTCCAAAGTCTACTGACTTATAGTTACCACTGATTTCCCATGTCTCAACTACAACTCCAGTTGGGTCAAGTAGCTTAATCTTAATATCACGATTTCTTAAGCCCTTCTCTATAATCCCACTATATATAGACATGGATGATGAGGGACCAATTGGGTCCAGGACCTTTATCTTAATATCTTCCCATCCGCCCTCTAGTGTGTAGGTAGGTCTGCTGGCCTCAGTTATAGCCCAGCTATCAAGATTTGTTCCGACAAGCTCAACAATAAATCTATTTGGCCTCTTAGGCTCAAGCTCTACAAATTTAAATTCTTTCATAACTTTTTTATTATAACTATGGCCATAAAAAAAAGTTAATTATTTAGCTTTTTAACTTTTTAACTTTTTAACTTTTTAACTTGCTGAGTCTACAGATAAGTCGGCAAGTTAATCTAGATATGAGGGTTCAAAATTTTACTAATTTTTTTTGGGAAAAAATTTTTTTAGACTCACTATTTTGATTACTGTAGGAAATAGGGGTACCCCTGTTTCTGTGAGTCTGCTGCTGGACAGAAGATATTTGTTGGTTGAGAAACCTGGTGAGTATTACCAGGAGAGATAAGGAAGTTCGTTGGTTGAGAAATTTGGAAAAAAAATGGGAAAAAAAATTTGAGAGGTCCTGTTCGCTACCTAGGGTCGGGGGCTATTTAGGGGCTTATTATCCGAGCGAGCCTAAATAAGCCCCTTATTTAAGCTCTAGTATATCCGCATATGGGGCTTGTCAGCTAAGCCCCTTAAATAAGCGTAAGGGGCTAAAATTCTCTCCCCTTGTGCTTATCCTTGCGTGTGTATGACTTCTTGCTCTTGTGTACTGAGTGCTTTGTAGCGAAGCCTCCAAGTGGTCGAGCATCTAAATCTTCTTGTCTTCTAATTGCTCTCTCCATTCTAAGCAATTGGTCTATTGAAATTTTCATTGTCTTTGCCATGTTGTTTGTTTTTATATAATTCTAACAAATATGCTTTTAAAAATCACAAAGATATTGATGTTGTGATTTTTGGAAACTGAATTGTTAGATAGGTGGTGCCCATAACTTTTCTGTTTAGAATTATTCTATGTAACATTATTAATTTTTTAACGTATAAAAAAGCATAAGGCTTTTTATTAAGGTTGTGATTTTTAGAAACTAAATTGTTAGAGCTAAAGAAAAAACTCTTAGAGAGTTTTTTTCAAGGGGTTTTAAAATCTTGTGATTTTTAGAAGCGTAATTGTTAGATAAGTGTAACCAAATAAAACAAATGAATATGAAAAATTTAAAACACATTACAAAGGCACAAGCAGTAGCAATGTTCGAGGACTACAAAAACATTTCTGCAAGTGGAGTAGCATTTTCAAGTCTTTCTTACTTAGTAGATGTAAATGAGAGCAAGACTGTTGGTGGAGAGAAATTGCTTAAAAAGTTCGTTAAAATTAATGCAACGATTGGTTCAGACTACGAAAAGAAAGTGAACCGAATTGTTGAGAACAAGCAAGGGGAAGTGATTAACTTTGTAGCACAGCCACAATTCGGGAAGGAGTACTACATTGAGGGGTCGCCTGTTGTAAGAGACACTAAGACACAAGAAAAAAGATACTTAGTGTTCATTTGTGAGAACCACACAAAGCCAAGCGAACACAAAATGTACATTGCTTCAACAATGCAAGAGGTAACAAAGGAGCAAGTTTGGAATAGCGACTACATTACACCTGCAGGACTTAACCCAAAAGAGTACACAAGTGGACGTGGAGCAGTTGACCAAGAAAATGACTTTGCTTTCAGAACTGTTGACTTTGCAAACTTGAAAGGCTTTGTAATTGGTGGAACAGACTACCGAATTATAGACTAAAAAGTTGGGGGGTGAAATTCCCCCCACAATCTAAAAAACTCTCCCTTTGTGATTTTTGAAAAGGGATTTGTTAGATTATCAGAACCAATAAGAACGACACATGAAAAATTACTGAGGGTGCTCCCTTACTTCCGAAACTAAGCGTTGACTGATTGCAAGTTGCAAACCCAAGTCTCCCCAATAGTAACCGCTCCTCACAAGGGGGCGGAAAAACGTATTTTCTAAGTTTAGAATCTCTCCCCTTAGAAAAATAAGGGTAGGTCGGAGTCTACCCTCTGCAGAAATCTCTCCCTGAAACCGTATCGCTCTCGCACTTACATACCTCTAACAATTTGTTTTTCAAAAATCACAGAACTCTCCCTTTGTGATTTTTAGAATTGAATTTGTTAGAGTAGCGTAACCAAAAACAAACACAATGGCAGTAAATAAAATAGTAGCATTTGACGTGAACGGAAAAGTATTCACTGATGAGAAGGCGGCAATAGTTTATGATACAAAACTTGAAATTGTAAAAACACTTGAAGATTTGAATAGTGTTGATATTGTTTCAGTTAATACACTAAATATATATCAACTTGAAGAGTTGAGAAGAATTGGGAGAATGGCAGATAAAATTTTAAATTTATAATTTCTCCCTTTGTGATTTTTGAAACTTATTTTGTTAGATAATTGAACCAAATAAATAGAGATATTATGAAAATGCTAAGTAAAGTATATGAAATGATTGAGGCTCCAACAAGAGTTGTCTCTCCCCTTGAATTTAAGTGTGGACAAACTAAGCGAAGAGAACGAAGAGCAAAGCGTAGATAAAAATTCCCCTTTGTGATTTTTGAAATTGAGTTTGTTAGAATAGTAAACTAAGCAACAATAGACATGGCAAAAAAGAATTATACAAAGGATTTAAAATTAGAGCCAAGAGATGGTTGGAGAGGGGCTGAATTAATGTGTCAGGAATACCCTAATGCAACTGGAAAAGAAATTCTTGAACTTGTTGAGCATGATAAAAAGTGTAGTAGACTTTGGATTGAGAGAGGACAACAAAAAGTTAGAGACTTTGCAAAGCGAATTAATGATGCAGGAGCATTATACTATAAGGGTCGCTTCGGACTTGACCAAAGATTCTTCTACAAGGTTTATAATGCCAGTGTAGATGATAATGGTAGAATAACAGCAAGTGTTGATTCAATTGTTTGTTTTCTTGGAGAGAAAAGAGATGTAATGGAGGGTCGAGTTAACATTGAATTGACGCTTGACAAACATGCCGACCTTTCTAATTATGGCTTAAAAAGTTACACAGAGACAACAGAGGAAGAGTACAATGAAGCGCTAGGATATTTGAGAGGTGTCTCCAAGTTTTGGGAGAAATACGATGAAGATACATTTTGATTTTTTAAAAATATTAACTACATTTGTATAATTTAAAAATAAATGTAACATGACGATAAATCAAGCCATTGATAAGCTTACAACAAATGGAATTGAGCTTAACGAGGAACAGAAGAAACTATACGACTCCCTAAGGGATTTTAAAATTCAATTTGGAGGTCGGACCAAGATTGAGAACGAAGAGCAAGTGAACAACATTATTGAACACGGCACGAGGGAGGGAAAAAAAGATTAGTGTTTGGTTGCACATGGATTTGGGAGGGCTTAGCTCTCCCTTTTCTAATTTTATAAGGTCTCCCTTGTGATTTTTGGAAAGTGAATTGTTAGACTATTGAACCAATAAAAAACGACAAATGGCAGTAGTAGTAATTAGCACAGCATGGGACATTAAGGCTGACGTATTCTTCAATGAGTACAACCACAAGACAAAGAAGAGAGTTCAAGTGGAGCGACAAGTAACAGAAACTCACAAGGCTCTTATAATGAAACAAATTGATTCAACTGATTGTGGAGAGTTCTTAAGTGAGAGAGTTGGAGACGTTGAGTTGCAAGGGTATTTTTCTTTAATACAAGAATAAGATGAAGCAGAAAATAATTACCGCAAAGTCGGCAAGTGAACTAAACAGAATGATTTCGGAAATGCAAAAAGAATTTTGGGAGCCGATTGGTTCCCACCAAGTCGTTGTGGTTCATGAGCAAAAGAGATTTGCTGGAAGTCAGCATAAGGACACTATTTTTGAGCGTGAGTATTCACAGACAATGAAGTTTAATGGCGAAGCATTTGTTGAAAAAATAGAGACTGACGAAAAACAAAAAAACAGACAAGAGAATATAGAAAACGAAATAGAGTCAATTCTTGATAAAAAAGAGAGTGGGATTGATTGCTCAGAGAGTGAGAGCGCAGAGCTTAAGCAATTTGTTAAGAGATACTTCAATTTTGTTCAACACTTTGGAGAAGACCACTCCTCAATTAAGATTAAGGAATTGTTTGACAGAATTAATGAATTATTCCCACAAGAGTTTTCGGAAGCACTTGATGAAGAGGGCTTGTGATTTTTGAAATTGATTTTGTTAGAGTAATGTTGTGTAGCAGGGTGCTACGCAGTTGCAAACAACCAAAACATTTATATAGCATGGCAACAAAAAGTATTCCATTGTCCGACAAGATTGAATTTGATAACATTTCAATTGCACAATTTCAAGAGTTTGTTGATGTACTTCAAAAGGCAGATGAGAGAGCCTATGCTGATGAGAGCCGTGACGGATTCTTAGACCTTTACAACTATTGGAATAACATTTCCTATGAGAGAGGAGGAAAGACAAGATTTAACCAAAAACTTCTTGATAATAAGGCAAAGGCTGGGTTGTGATTTTTGGAAATTGATTTGTTAGAGCTGTGCAACCAATTAAAACAAAGGACATGAAAAATAAGACAATTAACTTTTTATTCTGGATTTATAACCATGTTAACATTGAGCAAGTGCTTCTTGAGTGCTTCGGAGACCACCTTGGGAAACACTTTTACTCAAAGCTTGAGAATGGAAAAGCAGAGAATGTGTTAAAGTTGGTAATGAATATGAGTGATGACCACAAGAAGACACTTATTGATTGGACTTATAAAAATTATAACCACAAAGGACGCAAAAAAAGGAGCAAATAGCTCCTTTGTGATTTCTGAAAATCATTTTGTTAGACTATTGAACCAAAACAATTAGAGGACATGAAAAAATTAGCAAAAGAATTAAATAACCTTCAAATTGAGGTTGCAACAAATATTGAAAAACTACTTGAGACAAAAGGAGTTCCGAGTAGATTCACAAATAGTCGTCTTGTGCTTGTGATTCACGATGAAAATATGATGTTCAACCTTGATTCACGCAGACACCTTGTAGAGATTTCAGAGGATGAGTTAGTTGATAACGAGGGCTACACATACGAACATAGTGTGTTAGAATTAGAAGACCTTTGTACAGCTATTGATTCTGTTGCTGATGGAATTACACCAAATTTTAAACTCCTTACTTGCAATTCAGATTATGACAAGGCTGTTAGATACTTTGAAGATAAGCAAACGGCTTACGCAGAGTTTGTTAAACTTCAATGCAAGAATGAGGAAGTCTCCCTTGAGGAAAGAGAAGTAGAGCTTGACCGCCACGGAATGCCACAATATAAAACTATTAATGAACACTCAATTGACTAGAGATATGGAGGGATTAAAACTAATTGAGCAAAAGGGGTCGTTCAGTTCCTTGAAGACAAAGGAGGAAGACTATACCAAAAATTAGGTTGCCTTGAGCCTTACAGAGTTAAGGATGGAAAAATGACCTATAAAAGTATTATGCGTGTTGCAGGCTTTGAAATTAAGTACAATAACAATGGTGTTCAGGGCTTTTCTGTTTGGAGAGGCAAGACGAACCTAGAGGATAACATTTGGACAACTGATGATGCAGAGAGAATTGCTCGTGAGTTGGCTTCAAAATAAAATTGTTTGTTTGGTTGCAGCAATTGGGAGGGCTTGGCTCTCCCTTTTTCTATTTCTCCCTGTTGTGATTTTTGGAAATTGATTTGTTAGAGACGTGAACCAAACATTAAGGATATGGCACTTGGAAACGAAAAGACATTAATAAAAAGAGAAGAGCTACCAAAGTTCAACGGCAAAAGAATTACAAGTATTTATGCTGTGAGCGAGAACAGTCGATATGATAAAGTAGATGGAAGAAACGTTTACCATGCAGATATTCTTTATTATAATTGTTATGTTCACAATTGGGAATGTGGCAAAGACAGATTTACTGGCAAAGACAGAGGTCCGTCTGTATTAATGGTTAAGGAATTACCAAAAGAATTTCAAGAATTTTTTGGACACGTAGAGAATAGAGGTAAACACAACTTCATAAAAAATATGTGGTTCAGACTTGATGGTTCGGGTCATGCAGACCATGATAATACATTAACACTTGATGGATGGGAGGCAAACGCAACAAGAGGATGTTTCTATGTTTATAGAGGGTTTGATTGGGTTGCAAAGGATACAGGAAACCACGTCATTTTAAATGATTGTGAGTTAGCACAAAAAATATTCAATGTTCTTGGAAAAGATTTTGAAGTTAAGGAAATTGAGTTTTGGGAGTGTGGATTTAAGTCTGAGGAGGGAACTCTTGACTTCGCTACAAAATACCCTTACAAGCACACACCAATTCAAATTATAGATGGTATTGTGTACCGAGATGAAAAACTCCCTTCATGGAGATGGCTACAACGTGGAATGCCTTACAAAGTGCCTAATGATTGCATAGATGAAGATGGATTTGTAAAAAATAAGGATAACATTTGTGTTTGGGATTATGTTAAGCGTTGTCATGTTTATTTTCAAAGAGTTGAAGCTGATGAATTACAAGAGGGAGATGAAAACTTGGTTGTCTTAAATTTTAGTTATGACAGACATGAAATGTATTACAGTAAAGGAAATGCTTATTGTGGTATTAGACGACTAAATAAAGAAAATGGTAGTCAATATTGTAAATATTTAGTTAAGAAAATTTATAAAACTAAGAAAAATGAGCCATTTTCATACCCCTATGAAGTTTGTGAGTTAAGAAATGGGAAAGAAGTTTTTAAGGAGAGAGTTTCAGGTAACGATTTTTATAGAATTGTTAAAATTACAAATTCTGTAACTCATAGTGAAAATGTTGAATATTATGTGTGATTTTTGAAAATGGATTTGTTAGAATAATAAATTAAACAGAACGAATGAAAACAAAATTCTATATTGACCAACAATTTGCAGCTCCAATTTGGCTTGAGGTAGAGAATGGAAAAATTAACCAATTCTTAGGAACTAGCACAATGGTTGAGGCTCTTAATGAGCGTTACTGTGGTACTCAAATTTCAATATTCAAAGAAGAGTTTGAAAACATGATGAAACCAGCTTGGTATTGTGTTAAGTCAGATAGTTGGGCAAATTTACGTCAAGTTGTACAAGCAATTAATAGTAGAATTAGTTTTCTTAAACGTGAACTTTACGACAATAAAAAATTAGGCTCAGAAAAAACGGAAGGATTCAAGAACCGAATAGTCGAACATGGTAAAGAACTTAATGAGGCTAAAAAGAATTTAGACTTGGAAATTGAAACCCTAAGTAGTGTTCATGGGTTTTTAGTTCCTGAAAAAAAATTAACTGTGTGATTTTTGAAACTAAGTTTGTTAGAGACTTATGAAAAGAGGAATTAACATTATTATTGTTGGAGCAGGAGCCTGTGGGCTTGCAATGTCAAGATTACTAAGTTCTAAGTTCCCAGATGAAGTCATTATTGTTACAGCTCAAGATAGTCTTGGTGAGCATAAGGAAGAAATTGTGAGACAAAGCCAATTCGAGCCAGAGCCAATTCCATTTTTGGCACAGCCAAGATTTGATGAGTATGTGCCAACAAAGAAGGAGATTGAGAGTTACCACCCATTCGCAAAGTTCATTGGGAAACCAAGTGGAAAAAAAGGAGGCAAAAGGAGACGTTGGTGATTTTTGAAAATGAGTTTGTTAGAACCAAAAACAAAGAGATATGTGCAAGAAATTCATTATAGAAACCCATGAGAATAGTCAATGCTTTGCCATTCTCTATATTCGATACCACAATGGAAGAGACAGGGGTTTCCTTAGATATTACCAAGTTAATGGAGACAGTACCTTGACTGAGGTTGAAGAGTTTGAGCAAGGATGGACTGAATTGTCTGTTAAGTTGATTGAGAAGGCTGAGAAAGTTTGTGAGGAAAATAAAGTATTGTTATACAGCTACTAATATTTTGTGATTTTTGAAACTAAATTTGTTAGATAGTCATGACGAAGCTTAACAACATTGTGGATAAATTGATTCAGGAGCTTACAGGAGGAGAGCAGTATTTCGATAAGCTTGATGAGGTTCTTCGTGACCCGAATAACTTCGATATTGTTCAGCAGTTATTTTCTACACTCGATAACAGTTGTGTTATTATGTCAGGAAAATTTGGATTCTACCTGCTTCAATTATTTGATAAGGGATTGATTCCTGCTCAAAGTCTAATTGTTGTTAATGGAAGCCTAAGAAATGGAGAAATTAAGAAAATTCAAATGAGAAACTTCATTCCAAATTCTAGGTTCACATTTGTAGATGACAGCTTCTATAAGGGTCGAACAAGAGATAAGATTTCAAAATTTATTGAGGACATTGGATGTAGCCTTGAGGGGACGCTTGTTGTCTACGATGGTAGCATAAATAAAGACGAGACAGTTTCCTCTCTATTTAGATACCACTTGTGATTTTTGAAATTTAGTTTGTTAGAGAGATATGAAAAAATTCATAGATATAAAATTAGTTAACGAACACAATGGAGTTTCTGTAGGAAGACTTTTTCAAATTGGAAAAAAGCTATACATGATTAAGGGATTTGACTTGGAAGTTGCTGATGGAGAAGAGGTTCAAGTTCATGCGGTTAGAATTTTGAGAGCAACACTAAAACCTTCACGTAAGCAACCAATTCGTGAAATTTTCAAGTTAAGTCAAACACTCGACCAAAATATTAAATGGTCTTGGTGATTTTTGAAACTAAATTTGTTAGAGCCTTATGAAACAGACAAAGACATTCGCATTCGACCCTCAAGGAGAGTTTCTATTGGCAAGACCAAATAAGGATTGGGCAATTCGCTCAACGAGACGCATTGGAGCAACAGCATTTTTCTTTACAGAGCAAGAGGTTAAAGATGAGAAGCACCTGAAATTCTTTAAGACTTTAAAGAAGCGCCAAGCCTAGTTGTGATTTTTGAAAATTGATTTGTTAGAGACATAAATTAACCAAACATGATAACAATAGAATTTAATTACCAAGATGACCATTCATTAACAATTAAGAGTTCAGAGCCAATTAATGATTTTTCTAAGTTAATGGACGACCTTGGAGACCACGACATAGTTCAGGCAAATGAGATTAAGCAAAACTATATTGCAATGGATGGTCTTGTATATGAGCTTGACGATAATTCAATTGATAAATTAAGCAAGAGTGGTGAGGTTACTCTCTCGCTTATTGGAACAGTTCGTAAGCTTGCAGACGAAAGTTTTATTAAGTGGTACTATGGAAATTAGTTGTGATTTTTGAAAATTGATTTGTTAGAGAAGTGAACCAATAAGCAAGAGACATGAAAATATTATTAGCAGGTGGATTTATTGATTTCTATGTGAATAAAGAAAAATATAGAAGTTACAAGACACAAAAAGGACGACACAACTACGTAGACAAAGTCTTAAGAAAGATTTTTAGTTCAATTAAGGGCAAAGTAATTGATGGAGTTGAAATTCGTGAGGCAATAATTACTTCAAATAATTTTTGGGGGATTGATGGCTTTCATGAAATAAACGACTTAGGATACTGTAATTCAAATAGAGTTCCTCTTAATGAAGAAAAAATTACACTAAGAATATTTCAGATAGATTTTGTCGGAGTTCTTATTGAAGATAAAACTGCGTTTGGTTGCTTCTTAACAATTAAAAATGACAATTTCTTAATTGAATTTTCAAGTGCAAAAATTGTGTGATTTTTGCAAACTGATTTGTTAGAGACTTAGACCAAAACAAAATAATTATGGCAACAAAGACACAACAAAAAAGAATTGAGAGTTTAATTCCGAGTGGAGTTCCGAGATACATTCGTTGTTACGATAATAATGGAGAAACTCAAGACAGATACACTTGTGTATTTACAGGAAACTATACTCACAAGACAGGTCGTGAGCATTGGTACTTAGGAATGAGTGCAGACCCATTCCACCCACTTGGGATTGGAATTCATGAGAGTAGTAAAACACAAATTGATACACCAAAATATTCACACTTAGGCAAAAAAGTTAAATTTGAAGACTTGCCAGACAAAGTTCAACAATGTATTAAACAAACTTATGTTGACCTTTGGGATTTGCCAACAGAATTGTTAAATAAGAAATAAGATATAAAGTAAAGAGCAGGCATAGCTGGCTTGACATGAGTGTGCGACACCAAGGAGACTCGTCAAGTCACTTTATCTTTTTGTGATTTTTGAAATTTTATTTGTTAGAGTTAAAAATTAGGAAACATGAAATATACAGTAACAAATATTAGCTACGATACTGATGGAGAGGTTGTAGACTTACCTACTACATTAGAAATTGATGTACCAAGTGAAATTACAGACCGAGAAGAGGTTGAAGAGTATATTAGTGATGAAATTTCTAATATTACAGGATTTTGTCATAATGGATTTAGTTTTTAAACAACTGTGATTTTTGAAAACGAGTTTGTTAGAGCAGTAAGAAAACCAAATAACAGAGAAAATATGGCAAAGAATTTAAGCATTAATATTTCAGGAAGCGGTTCAGTTGACCAACTTGCAGTACGTCTGATTAATATTGGACGAGCACTTCAAGTTTCAAACGTCTATAACTCAGAGATTGAGCTGGGAGACTTAAAGACAGACGGAGTGTTGAACATTGAAATTCAGGAAGACTAATGAGTTACGCAAACGACCTAGAGAAGGCTATTAAGACGAAATTAAGAGCCATTAAGGATAAGACATTGCCAGTTAAGGGATGTGGCGTCAACGACCTTATTTCAAAGCTTAAGGGCGTTGATGAGGCTGGAGCAGAAATATTACAGAAGGAATATATTGACGCCATTAAGAGCGTTGCTGATAAAAAAGATTAATTGTCGATAAGCCAGGGGTTTGTCTCCCTGGTGGGCTGGTTGCCCGTTGTTTTGTTCGAGAGACCCTCTTGCTTGCCAGCTGGAGGGTTTTCTTTTTTGTGATTTTTGAAATTGATTTTGTTAGAGACCCAAACTTTATAACATGAATGTACACGTTGTCGGATATGAACCAAAAGAGAATTGCCTTGGAAGTGGTGGATTTAATTGGTGGATTAGCAATGAATTGGCTGAAAGAGATTTTATTGACTTGCACAAAACCTTTATTACAAGTGATGAATACCATATTTACCGAGGTGTTGTTAGCGTGAGTGTTGATGAATTTGAAACTCTTACTGATGAGTTAAGAGACAAAATTACAGATGAGGTTGAAAAGTTTTTAGAGGAGAATGATTGGGAAAAGTCATTTTTGTGATTTTTGAAATTGATTTTGTTAGATAAGCATGAAAGCAACAGTAAACATAGGACTAAGAACAGTTAAAATTGAATACTCAATTGATAAAAATTCAATGGTTAAGATGAACTTCGATTCAAGCAAGGGTATTTTGATTCCAATTGGCGATGGAGATTGTGGAGATTGGGAAACTCTACAAAAAACAATGAAGTCTAAGAAAATTCAGTGTACTCAAAAATTCTCATTCAGAGATGCAGACGAGTGGAAGACAATTCAACTTCTTGATGGCAGACTAATTGACTTTCACTATGACTATGAAGACCGCTCGGAGTTTGTTACAAGAGAGGATTGGGCTTCATATATTTTTCAAGGATATGTGTACACAGATGGAGAGCCACAACTATGTGACAAGCAAGTTGTTACCAAGGTTAAGATTGTCATGTGATTTTTGAAATTGAGTTTGTTAGAGACATATAAAAACAATAAGCATGACAGAGATTCAAAATATTATTGACAAGCATACCATCCTTCTTAACAACATGAAGGATAATAGAGCCAAGTGGGAAGAGGAGAAGTGGACTGATGCTCAAATTCAGGAGTGTGATAACATGATTCGATTGCTTGCCTCAATTCTTAGCGACTTGAATAAGGCTCTTCATAAAGAGTCGGAAGTTGACAAAAAGAGAAAAGTAACAGGAAGTGATATTCTTAATTGGCACGGAAGTGACCACTCAATTGAAGAGTTGGCAGATACAATGGCTGAAATTGTCAATGGAGAGTATTCTATTGAAGGTGCTAAGGAGGATATTTTAAATTCTTCTGATGACGAAGTTGAAAACTCAATGTGCAAAAAATTTACTGATTCAGAGTCGATTCCTGATGAAAATGGAAATTGTAGTCTTTGCGGTGGAGATTGTTGTGATTTTTGAAAAGTAGTTTGTTAGAGACCTATAAAAAGAAAAACAATGAGCAAAAAAACAGTAACAGTTTCAGTACAAATTCAAATGGACGTTGAGGATAACGACAATGTTCTTGGACAAGTTCAAGACGTTCTTGAGGCAGTAAATGAAGCAATTTCCACAAGTGGAATTGAAGCACAACCACAAGTTTTCATTTCGGATATTTCACATTCTGATATTATTGATTCAAATGTTGAAAATTATTTCGGAGAAGATGAGTTCTAGGACTTGTGATTTTTGAAAAAAGATTTGTTAGAGATAAACAATAAGGCACTTGTAACGACAAGGCTCAAAGATTGACAAGGCAGACATTACACATGAGACCCTATTGAGGTTGGAAAATTAGCCCTCTGTGATTTTTGAAAATTGATTTGTTAGAGTAAAACAAAACGGGAATATTCCCACAAAACAAATAATACCAAGAAAAGATGAAAAAAATCTTTGGAGTGTTTTCGCTGATTGCGATTTTAACGGTAACCTTTACCTTACAGGCAAATTCCTCACAGGAGGTCAACAAGCAAGGAGTCGTCTTTGACGTAGGAGATGGAACTTCGGTAGCAGTTGCAGTTGTTGATTCAACTGTCTTTGAGCCAAACTTTGTCGTCAATAGGAACTTCGGGTTCTTTGAAAGTGACTTTGAGACAGAAATTAACTTAGCCTCATTTGTTGACTTGCGGATTGACCCCGACTCAAATAAGGGAAGTTTTAATACTAATAAGGAAAACTTAGCCAATAGTCCGAATAGTCAGAGGAACTCAAAAACTGGAAATGGATACAATGGATTGTATGAACCAGTAGGTTGGAATAGCTAAAAACAAAAAGATAAATTATATTTGAAAGTCACTTCTATTAAGAGGTGACTTTTTTGTGATTTATGAAAATCATTTTGTTAGAGTCTCATGAGAACAGAACTTGGAATAAAAAGCCTTTTAGATGATGCACTTGTACCCGCAAGAGCATACCACTACCTTCTTGACTTCAATGATAGAACAAATAAGAAGTTCATTCTGGAGATTGCTCCTGAGAGCATGGGAAGACTTTGCTTGCTTGAGAAAGATGAGTTTTGGAAGTTGTTTAAATTTGCAACTGAGTTTGAGATTAAAAATGATTGGAGCGAGTTTGAATAAACTGCTGTGATTTTTGAAATTTAGTTTGTTAGATTAATAGAAAAAACACTAAGGGCCAAGCAACATGCGTTGGCCATTCTGTGGCCATTGCTTTAAGGGGTTTTAGCAATGGCCACTTTTTTATTCTGTGATTTTTGAAAACTGATTTGTTAGAGTATTGTCAATTAAGACGGGCTGGTAATCTTAAGAGTTATCTGGAGCGTAGACTCCAACCTGCCCTAAATTTTCGCTAATTCGGCAAGTTTATCTTTCAATTCGTGATTTGCGAATTGCGAATTGGCTTGTGATTTTTGGAAACTGATTTGTTAGAGTATTATAAATCGCAAGGAGTTAGCGGTAAAAATAGACAAGGAACGACACATCGAAGTTGGCTACGTGCTGATAGATGGTAGTAACGTGGAGTCTTCTTTGCCTTGTGATTTTTGAAACTTATTTTGTTAGATTGACACAACCAATCAAAAAGAGCATCATGGAAGACTTAAGAGAAGCATTTATTGGGTGGTTACAAAGTGATAATGTAATTAAAACTCCAGAAGGATATAGATGTCAATGTATGCAATATGCTAAGGCGTTTTCTGTATTCGGAATTTATAGATACTTCATTCGTGAGTATGGAGATTTTTACTTGTGATTTTTGAAAACTGATTTGTTAGAGACGTGAACCAAAACAATTAAGGATATGAGTGAAACAGTAAATTACAAAGGATTTGAAATTAAAATTTCACAAGATGAATTGCCAATGAACCCAAGAACAGAGTGGGATAATGGAACTGTAATGATATGCTTTCATGGGGGGTATGACTTAGGCGACAAACATGACTTCAAGCAAGAAAATTACAGTTCATGGGATGAGTTGAAGGAAGCAATTATTAAGAAGCATAAACCACTTGCAATTTTGCCCTTATATTTGTATGACCATAGCGGAATTACAATGAATACAACTGGATTTAGTTGTAGATGGGATTCAGGACAAGTTGGATTCATTTTCGTGAACGAGAAGAAGTGCAAGGAAATGGGATGGACAAAGAAGTGGGCAAAAGATTTGTCAAATGGCTTAGACGAAAAGTATAAGGGAAAGACAAGAGAAGAAATTCTTACAGACTTCATGGTAAGTGATGTTGAAACATACGACCAATACTTAACTGGTGATGTTTACAGATTCGATATTGATGGAATAGATGATGGTAGTTGTGGTGGATTCTTCGGAAGTGACCACGAGGAGTCAGGACTTCTTGACTATGCGAGAGAGTCTGTTGATACTGAAATTGACTAAAAGAAATGCAGAAGAATAAATTTAGCAGGGGGATTGTATTCTATGCAGTCTCCCTACCCTTATACCAGCCATACCAGGAACTCAGCAGCCCGATTATTAAGTGTGCTGCAAAGAGAATTAGAATAGTGGGTGGTGATGACCTTCTAAATTTAGAATTCATGCAGGAGAATGGATGTGAGGAGCAAAGTCACAGCTTCTCCCTTGCGTTCAGCAAGAAAAACATTGAAGACAAGCTAGGTGAGTTATTTGCAGAGTTCTCCCTCTTGTGATTTTTGAAAATTAATTTGTTAGAACAATAGAATTACTCAAAAAGATAGCTATGAAAGAACAACCAAATTTTGAAAAAATTAAGACAGCATTGTTTAATGTTATTATTGCCAGCAAAAAGTCTGATATGCTTATTTTATTTGAACAAATTAGTGCAAAGACAATGCTCCCTTCCTTTCACCAAAGAAGAAAGACTTTTAAGAAAGACCTTGAGAGTTGGCTTGATGGCGTTGATATTCGTTGTGTAGGACAACTTATTGATGTTATTATTAATTCAGGAGGAACTCTCCCTGATTGGATGAATAGAAAAAAGTTTATTATTGACTACAATGAAAAAGGCTTCTTGGACTTGCATAAGGCAATGTTTGTAACTAATGGGTGATTTTTGAAAATTTAATTGTTAGAGAAATATGAAAGCAGAAAACACGTACTTGATTATAATGTCTGTATGGGGAATTAAAAAAAACCAAGACGGCAAGAAATTAATTAGCCACAATTCAATTATTAACTACGGTGAAGACCTTGGAAATGGAACTGTTAAATATTTAACTAAGGATGGAGTTCAGGTAGCGAGTGTCTTTTCTTTTGATAGCAGTATTTCTATTTTGAAACTTGATAGCATTTGCTTGGAGAAGCTTATGGATAATTGGAAAAGAATAAACAAAGAATATTCAAAGCCAATTGTTCTCGATGAAACTATTGATACACAAGAAATTTGTGAAAGTGACTTCTCCCCGTTAAGAATTATGGTTGATAGACGTAAAGATTTCATTGCAATTAAGCCAATTTTTGAGAGTTTGTGATTTTTGAAAATTAATTTGTTAGATTAGAAAATTAACCAAGCATGAGCAAGAAAATAATTCCCCTAGCGCAAAAGTCTATAACCAATTGGAACGGACGCTACCCAAGAGTAATGGAGACTGACACATTTGTATTCTTCGTTAATTTTAAAGAGGGTGATGATAACGGAAATACTTTTATGTACCGAAAGGAGGAAAACCACCTCTCTCTTGTCTCTGATAATTATTTTGCAAGCGTTGGCTTAATGGAAGAGTTTCAAGAGGGCAATGAGATTTGGATGTCTCCCTCAATGAAGAAAGAGCGTAAACTTCAAATTGAGGAATTTATTCCACTTGTTAAGGAATACATTCAGTTAAGTCACAAGTGCGACCTTGGAGAAAGATTTAATGAACTTGAACAAGAGATTGAAGAGTACCATGTGACTCTCCCTGAGCATGATGTTTGCTTATTCCTTGAAGGAAAGTTTGCAGAGTACTTGTGATTTTTGAAAATTGATTTGTTAGATAAATATAAACCAAATAAAAAAGGAAAAATGAAAAAAACATTTTATTACACAGTACAAAAAGAAACAGAGTCAATAGGTGACGGTGTTGAGGAAACAACTGGTTACAAAAACATTTCAGTATATGACATTGTAGATAATGTTCCAAAGAAAATTTTAGATACTGATGTTGAAAATTCAGTTAACAGCATTGAGGAAATTAAAGACTCCCTTGATGAGGATGAATTTGGAGATGATTTTGAATTAGTATTATTATAAGAAATTTGGGAGAAGTAATTCTCCCTTAATGTGATTTTTGAAAATGAGTTTGTTAGAGTCTTATGGAGAAGAAAAAAACATTAGCACTTGAATTTGCAACCAATATGTTTGGTGTAATTAGACCAGAGATTAAAAAGAGACTTGAGAGAGTGATTAATAACCCTACTCAAAATAATTGGGATGACGCATATTGCTTAATTATTAACTCAAAAGGTGCAATGATAACTCTTTGGCAGGCAGTCCTTAAGATTGACCCACAAATGCCACAGAGCAAACCTTCTGATTCTAAGTGGCAATATATTCCCTCAAGTGAGACTATTATTCAGGCAATTAAGAATGCGACACTCTCCCTTGATAATAGACAATTGAATTGACCTGTGATTTTTGAAAACGAGTTTGTTAGATAAGTGAACCAAAAAAAATAATTATGAAAACAATTAAAGAAGAATTAGAAACATATTGTGAGTTACATTGGTGGAATGGAGGCAAAAAAACATTGTCTTTTAAAGGAGGTTTAGGAGACCTATTGAAAGAGCAAAAAATTACCTTCACTAAAAAGAAAACTGAAACAGAGGGTGTTTATACCTTCAACTTTAAGAGTGCCTATAATATTACTTTTAAGACAAGGGGTACAATGAATGATTTTAGACACAACGCAAAACAGTTTATTCAAATGGAACTTGTGCGTATGGGTGATAAGTCACAATTATACGTTAGTGGCTCTTGGAGACCTACTGTAAATGTTAATTTCTAAACAAAATAGAATTAGTCTTATTATAAATAATTGGGAGAAGCAATTCTCCCTTTGTGATTTTTGAAAATGAGTTTGTTAGAGTACCATGAGCATGACAACAGCATATTTAAAAAATAAATGCACTCCAGTACAGCCAGAGGAAGGAAAGAGCTACCGAGTTATTGGTATGCACGTCTCTGGAGCAATTTACCATGTAGAGAAAATTGAAGACGGAATTTGCTACTTTAAGGGATATACTACTCCAAAGGAAGTTGATAAACTATTGTTTTATTCCTTGTGATTTTTGAAAATAAATTTGTTAGATACATAAAACTAAACAACATGAGAGATATTTCAATTAAGAAGCAGAAAGTATTTGTCAGCCAAGTTACTAGTGGCTTACTCGAAATTGGTGCTATTATTCAGCAAAATACCCTACGTCATAATTGTACTGTCTTCAACCTGGATACAGTTGCAGGAAACTTAGAGATTACACTTCGACATGAACAAGGAAGTCTTTACTCTGTTTTCAGCATTTTTGATAACCCTAAGGTTGCAAAGGAAAAATTTACTTGCAACCCAAACAGCGGAAAATATAATTTTCACTCAACTGGAACATGGATGCCACAAGAAGCTGCAGAACAAGCTATTAGACACTTCAAAGGAACACTTAAGTCTCTCTTGTGATTTTTGAAAATGAGTTTGTTAGATAGATAAACCAATAAGACAATAGGAGTATGAAAAAAGCAAACGAAATATTCAAGTCATTCCCAATTAACTTTTGTTCTGATTTTACAGCAACAAGCACATACCAACTTAAACACCCAGAGTTTGGCTCAAACCAACTCTTACCTGAGACAATTAAGCATAGCTCAAATTCATTCAGAAATAGACTGTATAAGAATATTTGTAAGGCAATTGATAAGGAGGTTGAGTTTGTTAACGAAGGAATTTATGAAGGAGCAAAGGATGAACCAATTGTTAATTCTCCCTTGATTAAACTACTCGCAAAGCATACAGTAGATGGGATTCATAAACTTAACTGTTGGGTTAAGTACCCTGAACTTATGGAGATTGCAGAAAAACTCTCTAAGGAAAGTTTGTCACTTGATGAATTGGCTCAAAGAGTTAAAGATGAAGTTCGTGATGTTGAGTCTAAGATGCCATATAAGATGCAATTTGTATGGGAAGAGCTTGGGCAAATTCTTGGATTTGAACCTGCGTGATTTTTGAAAATTGATTTGTTAGAGGCTTAGCCAAACAAATAGAATAATGGCAAAGGAAAAAAAGGAAAAGATAATTCAGACACCAGAGCAGGCAAAGGCTTTGCTTGGAGACATTCATAACTATGATAAGTACATTGTGTGCTTCTCTGGTGGAAAGGACTCCATTGCTCTTGTTCTTTACCTTCTTGAAACTGGCGTTGACCCTTCCAAGATTGAACTTTGGCACCATGAAATTGATGGAGAAGTTAAGGCAGGAGAGAAAAACTTCATGGACTGGGTAATTACAAGAGGGTATTGTGAGGCTTTTGCTAAGGCATTCAACTTACCGATTTTCTTTTCATGGAGAGATGGAGGATTTAAAAAAGAAATACTTAGAAATAATTCACTAACTGGTGACATTTACTTCGAGGATGAGAACCACCAAATTGTTCGACTTCCAAGTACAGACCAAGAGAGATACTATAACACAAGACGAAAATTTCCTCAAGTAAGTGCAGACCTCTCAGTTAGATGGTGCAGTGCATACCTTAAGATTGATGTATGTGCAAGTGTAATTCGTAACCAAGAGAGATTCAAGGGAATTCGTACACTTGTCTTAACTGGAGAGCGTGGAGAGGAGAGCAAGGCAAGAGGAGAGTACAATATTCTTGAGGCTGATAGAAGCGATTTAAGAGACGGTAGGTCTCCCCGATATGTTGACCACTTCCGACCTATTAGAGATTGGCTTGAGCAAGAGATTTGGGATATTATGAAGCGTTGGAGAGTAAGACCTCACCCTGCTTACGAGATGGGGTTTGGGCGTGTAAGTTGTATGAAGTGTATTTTTGGAAATGCAAACCAATTCGCAAGTGCATACTTTATTGACCCAGAGGGAACACAAGAGGTTGCAAACTACGAGAAAGAGTTTGGCGTTACGATTAAACGAAATGAGAGTGTTGAGGAACTGGTAGCAAAGGGAACTCCATATAAGACAATTACAAGAGAACTTGCGGAGCTTGCAATGAGTAGAGCATACACCAAGGAGATAATTCTCCCTGATGGCGAAGAGTGGATTCTCCCTGCTGGAGCATTCGGAGAGAGTTGTGGACCGATTTAACAATTCTCCCTATTTTTTTAAGTTGCTCTTGACTTTTTGAAAACCGTTTCGTATATTTAAACATTACGGAACGGTAGCTCAGTGGCAGAGCAGAGGCGTGAAATCCCTCGTGTCGTGGTGTTCGACTCCCACCCGTTCCACAACAAATGCTAATCTGCATATTGTTTTGTTATTTATTTAGTTATTGCAATAGCCTCTAGAATTTCTAGGGGCTTTTGTGATTTTTGGAAATTGGTTTGTTAGAGACTTAAACCAATAAATTAAGAGTTATGAAAAAATTCTTTGATGTTCACATATTCCACTCAAGAAAAAACGGATTTAGTGTACCAGTTGTGATGGATGACCAACTTGATGACACAATTGATATTAATGACATTCCTGATGAGCAAGTGATTCAAAAGGCAGTTGACAATGACCAAATTGACACAGAAGATTCAGACGCTGTTGACTACGTTGAGGAAATTGATGAGGAAGACTTTATTGCAATGGGAGGAAAGTTATAATTCTATTTGTGATTTTTGAAAATAGTTTTGTTAGAGAAGAAAAACAAGCACCATGAAGATAATTGTTGATACAAAGAATTATACGCCTTACGAGTACGATGAATACTTTGATGGTGGAACACCTGAGAACAACCAATACGTTGTTGGACAAGTTGTTGCTGTTAAAAGAGAAAATTGGCTTGAGGGTGGTAGTGATAAAGAAGAACTTGCAGTTGTTCTTGGAGTTATTACACCTTATGAAGTTCGTCTTGACCTTTGTGGAATGACCGCAATTGAAAATATTCGTCCTGCAAATGTAACTGACTTTGGAAAGTCTTGGGTTTCATTCCCTGACAAACTCTATAAGGAGTGTCAAGGCTATAAGGTTGACTATAATTGGGAGACTAAAGAGTTAACAGTTGAGGAACCATGCTGTACTGCTGTCAATAGAGATATTGGCAAGCACGATAAGAATTGCGAAAATTACGAATAATTGAGGAACCAAATTTCTAACTTTATAAAAAACACGACACATGGCAAAAGTAGCAAAATTAGTGATGGTCTCCCTATTGACCAGAGTTATTGTTGACGAGAATGCAACAGATGAGCAAATTGTTGCACAAGCAAAGTCTGGATTTCAAGCTAAGCTTGATAACAATGAGCTTATGGATAACCTTGAGTCAATTGAGGATGATAAGGAAGTTCCATACGGTGAAGCACCAAGTGACCAAGAAGAATGTCCTGTATGTAACAGACACAACACACGCCCTGACTTCGACAACCCAGACTCAATGAGATGCTGTGAGGACTGTGGGGCTGACTATGTTGTTGATGGAATGGAAATTGTTCTTGACCCAAGAGACCAGCTCTCCCCAGGGGAAATTGCCATGAGAGGATATAACCCTCTGTGATTTTTGAAAACTGATTTGTTAGAGAAGTGAACCAATAAAAAATATTATGGGAAATTACTTAAATTATTCAAGAAAAGATAAGTCTCTCAAGGCTCTTAAGAAAGAACTTAGAGCTGTATATAACTTGCATAAGAAAAAAGACAAGAAACAATTTCTTAATGATTTCGGACAAGTAAACAAATTCAATGAAGTAATTCTTGTCTATAACGATGGAAGCCCTATAGATAATAAGGACAGAGTTCAAATTAAAATTGGAGTTCTTGATAGAGAATTTTACTCAAAAGAATTTTTAAAGGATGTCAATGATATTCTTATTGATTTTGGATTTCTGTGATTTTTGAAAACTGTTTTGTTAGATGAATAGAATTCATCAAAAAGAGAAATAAAATACTCAAAAAAAGCAATATGAAAAAGCAAAATATATTACCAAAGAGCGTTGAGCAACACCTGAATAAAAACACAATGTTCAATATGTTCGGAGCTGTTAACCTTGCTGCACTTAGGGCAAGCACAGGAACACGCCTTAGTAACGAAACTCTTAAGGAGAGAATTCAAGCTAGATTCGGACACGAGATGGCTACTGATGAGGTTCAATTCATAGAGGGAAAAGTTTACGCTGGATTTCATAAAAAATAGATTCAATGGAACGTGAACTAGAGAAAGCTCTGAAGAACCTTGTAAGCGAGGGATATAAGCTGAAGAAGCAACATAGCATTCCAGAATGGAAGAAAGCTCTGGAGGAAGCTGAGAACGTCTTAATAAAGATAAAGAAAGAAAAGAAGAGTCTGTGATTTTTGAAAACTGATTTGTTAGATACTCGAACCAATAAATTAAAAGAGATGGCAAATTGTAAGGCAACTTTAAGTGTAGTACAGGCGACAGTTGATGTTACAGATAAGGATTCAGTAATTCAAGGATTTCTATTAGCACTAGGAGAAGACTTAGACTTAACAGAGAATGAAGACGAGTTTAGTGAGGACACACTTGAATTAGGATATGATTCTGAGGCTGATAGAATTATTAAGGAATATGTTGAGGAGAATGGATTTCCTGATTCAATTCCAAGCTTTATTGAGGCATTTGAAAGTATTTCTAAGACCATTACAAGCCAAGACTTTTTTGGTGCTTGTGAGACTAGATTTTTGACAATTAGTGAGACAGAAGTATTTGTAACCTTTGTTAGCGGTGGACATGAAGACTAAAAACATAAGAGCAGAAGTTAGGATAAGTCGCAACGGTGAATACGAAGGCACTGAAACCTATGATGTGGAGATTTCAGAGGATGCTCCAGATGAAGTTGAGGCTATTATGGATGCAATTCGTCCATTAATTCAGGAAGAATTTGAGGGCGATGAAGACTTTGAGGATGGCTTGATTAGTTGGACACTCTTTGACTGGTGAAAGCCTGTGATTTTTGAAAACTGAATTGTTAGAGATAAAAACAAGAGATATGAAAGAAAAAATTTTTAATAGCCCAGAAGAACTTGCCGCTTTTTTTAATATAAAAGCAAAAGAGGGTTTAACTCAAATTAAAATTTCAGCAGGAACAGTGCTTGTTGAAGTTAGTACTAAAAACGTAATTAATGCAGTTCCAAGTGATAAACAATTTACATTAGTTTATGCAGAAAACTCAGATAATACATTGTCAATTGCTGATATTTTGTGATTTTTGAATTTTAATTTGTTAGAGATAAAAACAAGAACCATGAAAAGAAGAAAGTTTGTTAACATTGATATTAAGGGTCAAAACAATATTGGAGTGATTGACCTCGGAGAAATTGACCTGCAGGCGATTGGAATTGAAAGTACAGTTAAGAGAGCTATTGAGCCTAAGCTTATTCAAGCACTTGAGAGTCATTTTGATTGTCCAGTTAAAATTAGACTTACAGCAGTCATTTCAACTCTTGGACATATTCATGTTAGAACAATTGTTGTTGTTGAGAGTGAAGGAGGCGACTACACAGAAACTGTTGAAATGATGGAGACTTGGATTTACTAAAAAATAAAATAACGACTGGCAACGCAATAGTAAGATAGATGTTTGCAAGCTCTTAGGATACCATCGGAAGCGGATAGACTTATTTGGTTATTGAGAACAAAGCTTGCCTGAACAAAGCATCGGGGTGACCCATTGAGTGTCTTATGGTTTTGAGGGTTGGAGTAGCAAAGTAAAAGCAGATGATAAGTATAGGGTGTTCAGCTATATATGAAGATAAGTGACTAGCTTTGTGGTCTTGGAGGTTCGATTCCTTCACAGTTGACTATAGAAAGCCCCTAAATTTTAAAAATTTAGGGGCTTTTGTATTCCCCGATGGGGTTTAAAATTTGTATTTTTCATAGGTCTTGACCCATCTTCTAATACCATTATCAGATACTCCATATTTTTTCCCAGTACCAACGTAACCAAGTTCTTTGATTTCTTGTTTTAATTGCTCATAAGGAGGACGTTCAACTCTTCTTTGTAATAAATTTTTATCTATTTCTTTGATTGTTAACCCATTATTATTTTCTCTTTCTAAATTTATAGTTTCCGTTTCTAACTGTTTTTTTGATTTAGAAAACTCAATTCCACACTTATCAAAAATAATATCACTCCCAATAAATTTAATGATTTTTGATATTACATCATCTCCCTTTAGATTTATTTCTTTAGCTGTAACTCTAAATACTCTCCACCCAAGTGTATTAAGTAATTTGTCTTTTTTGTCATCACTTTCTTTTCTTTCTGGAAGCTCATGTTGACCACCATCTATTTCAACAGCAACATTAACTCCCTCAAATGCAAAGTCAACAAAATACGGAAAAAAGCTCTTCTCCCTAATTATTAAATATTTTTTATCAAGTTTGTATTTTTTCAATAATTTAATAAAAACTTTTTCTGGATACGATAAATTTTTAGTTCTCCATGCTGTTTGCTCTGGATTTTCTTTCATAAATTTTAACCTCTTTTCTCTTAGTAATTGCTTGATACATTTTAAATCTCCACATGTATTATGAAATTTAACACCGTCTTTAAATTTTGTATTTTTACCACAAGAGCATTTAGGTGGTTTAAAATTTTCATACTGTATTTTATATTCTATCAAAGAGATAGAATGTGAAAACTTTAAATGTCTTGCTAAAGACCTATTATTTTTGCTTTTAAATGAACAAATTTTACACTGCATATTTATTGTTTTATTAATAAATATGCAGAAAAATTCGAATTCGTAAATTACGTTAAAGTTTTACGAATTAGCTGTACTCGGTACGGGATTCGAACCCGTGTGGCAAGAATGAAAATCTTGAATACTGACCCCTATATGAACCGAGCATTTTGTACGATGGACGGGGTTCGAACCCGCACAGGCGTGATTGAAGGTCACGATGCTTTTTCCAATTTGCATACCATCGCATTTTGATAACCAAGGGAATTGGTAAGGTTCCGACCAATTGTCGTAGTTATCTTCGTCACCCATACCAGAATCGAACTGGTCTTTAATCCGTGAAAGGGATTTGTCCTTACCGATAGACGAATGGGCGAAATTATTGGCACAAAAAAAAGAGGAACAACCAATTGGCTATTCCTCTTTTTAAGATGTTATTTGAAAAATTTATAACATAGAGTGACAGCCAAGAGATTTACTCTCCTCACGTTCACTAATCTCTATGTTTACAAATCTTTTCATTTTAGTTTTTTTTGTTTGACCAAATGGTCGTTTTTAATTTCTTGAAGCGTATCCTGGAGTCGAACCAGCCCCAAAGGTTATGAGCCTTTTGTGCAACCACTTACACTTTAACGCAATGTATTATTATATAGTTTATAAAAAAATATATTCTATTAACTTATACGCAAATTTAGTTAATTTGTTTCAAAAAAACAAGAAAATCTTTAAATTTATTTTCAACAAACTCTTTTTTATACTTTCCTAAGTCCTTAATTACATATGGAATGTAGCCTAACTCTTTGATTTCCTTCATTTTAATCTTGTCTCTATTTTGAACCTGTTCAACAGAATGTTTTTCAGTTATTTTTTCGTAGTGCCACTTTCCATTCCACAAAACAGCAATTTTATAGTCTTCAATGATAATATCAGCATCCCACCCATTAAACATTTGTTCATTTATCAGCACTTTGTTAAAATGATTTTCACATAACTCTGCAAAGTAAATTTCATTTTTACTTCTTCTATTTTCAGATTGAATTTTAACAGAAGCTAATCCAGCAATCCTACCAATTCCTAATGTAGTGTTTCTCCAAATGCTTGCACAAGAAAATGAACAAAACTTTTGACCTCTACGTTTCCACTCAACATTAAATTCTTTTTTACAAAGATAGCACTCTTTTGCTACATTTCCATTTCCACCACCAGTCATGGTTTGACTTATTTTTTCATTAATTTCGTTTCTCTTGTTTTTAGTTGAATAGGCTCTTGCACACTCTCTGGAGCAATATTCACCAGTTGTGTACTTACTATATTTTATAGCCTCTTTTTGATTACAATTCTTACATTCCATATCTATAAATATACAAAAATAATTCGAACTAAAGACTTTTAGGTTAATCTTTTTTTTGTGATTTTTGAAAAATAATTTGTTAGAGCAGTAAAAATAGGCAAATGAAAAACTTTGACTTACTCACAGTTACTGGCGAATTTTGGCACTACCATGCAATTGGAACAGGAGCAATATTCACATACAGCAAGAGAGCTAGGCAAGTAATTATTCTTTGCTCTGCAAGTGGAACAATTATAGATGTTGTTAACAACAAGGACTACGGCTCTCCACAAGAATTTAAGGAGGAAGCCTCAAGCATTTACGTGGAGATGATTAATAATGGAGATACTTCACTTGAACTTAGCTTCTATGAAAATGCAACACTCATAGGAGAGTCTATGGTGGAGATTGACTTTGACCTCATTAAGAACTAATTGTGATTTTTGGAAATTGTTTTGTTAGATAAGTGAACAATAAAAAAACACGACCAATGAAAAAAGAAGAATTAAAAGGAAAATTCATTATTGCCTTCGACACCATTTGCGAAGGTTGGCAATGCGCAAAAGATGAGGACGGAAACCCCGACCCAACTTTATTCGACAGCGAAGATGATGCAATTCACGAGCTATTTGGAGATGCTATTGCAATGCTTGAGCATAAAGATGAAGAAGATTTAGCTGACTGTGAAATTACAGTTGAGCAACGTACCGAAATGGTAAAGATTTATAACGATGGCAACGGTGACACACAACACATGGCTGATTTCTTACAAGCGAACCCTACGTGCAATTACAATGACGAATTTATTATTCCTGCAGAAGAATTTATTCTTGGTCGCAAGGCAATTTTCATTGGCAACAGCGGACATATTGAAGGAACAAAATTGGAGGACTTGTAAGATGAAAAGAATTTTAGCAAAGAGAATTATAGCCAACGCACTTACTTCATATATTGAAGACTGTGCAGGAGCAGGAACGCCTGAGACAGAGCAAATTGAAAAGGCTTGGCAAGTAGTTAAGATGCCAAGCTTAACTGCAAAAGAAATTAACCACCTAAGAGTTATTAGGAACTCACTTGAGCCTACAAGTGAATTGTTTGGGACGCTAAACAAAGTCATAAAGGCTCTTTGAGTTCTAAAGTGGTGTCAGTTCGGAGAATGAGGCGAGGCAGATTGCGCTGATACTATAAGTGCCTCTTGGTGATGATAAGCCAAGGGGTTTTTTGCCTCTTGTGATTTTTGGAAACTCATTTGTTAGAGACTTGAACAAAAAATAATTGATATGACAAAGGCAGACCAAAATTTAGCTGTAATTCAAAATTTCATTTTGCACATTACACATTGCTCAGACTCAAGAGAGGAGGGCTTCACTGAGCCAATTACCTTTACGCCAGAGGAACTTTACCAAATGGCAGATGAGTATATTGATGAAGACCACGCAGACGGTAGACAGAACCCAGAAAATAACGTTGAGCAATGAGCGATGAAGAGAAGGAAGAATTCAGGCAACTCAAGATAGCTAGAGCTGAGAGAGGATTCTGGACACCGCAAGAGCAGGAGCGTTGGAACTATTTGTTTGACCTTCATGCACTGGGCTTTAAGCTCAAGTGTCAAAAGATTGACCTTGTTCTTAGGCAGATAGAACAAAACTAGACTTCTGTGATTTTTGAAATTGCATTTGTTAGAGACTCAAACAAAAACAAATAGAAATGAAAATAGCACTTTTTTTAGTTACAACTCTTATTGGATTGACTTGCCTGTCTCAAGGCAAGCAAACCATTGAGGGAACAATTGTCTCAATATACACAAATGAGTGTTCTGAATTGCGCTTGGAGTTCAAGGACAGCAAGGGCAAAAATTTGGATTTAGGCTTCTCCAATGAGTTGCTTGAGAGAGACCTCAGCAAGTTTTTCAAGGAGAGTGACTATGGCTACATTGTAGTAAGTGGAAAGGTTACATTAACTGTTCTTAGCCTAAGAGAAATTTTTTGTGTCTCCGCAGATAATATGGATGCAGGAATTGTTGTATATAAGGTAACGCCAACAATTGTAGATATTAAGACTAGGTAACTTGTGATTTTTGAAAACAAGTTTGTTAGATGAATATAATTCACCAAAAATATTAAGAGTCATGGGAATAGCAACAGTACTTAGAAACGGAGCGCATGGAGAGATTACTCACACATTGTTCTGTATTAAAGATGGAAAGAAAGTTTACCTCTCAAAGCTTGCGAGCGATAAGATGATGGACTTTGGAGTAGAGCAAGTTAATGAGTATTACTCTGGAGCTTCAGAAGATGAAGTTGATTCCTTAAAGGAAGACATTGGAGACATTTTGATGGGAGAGACCTCACCAGAAGTATTGAAGTACAAGATTGCCTTGTGTATTGGATTCCTTGATAAGGATGAAGATGTAATTGAAATGGGCTTGTGATTTTTGAAAAATGATTTGTTAGAGATAAAAAAGAGACATGAGAAAATTAACATTCACAGTAACAGTTGAGTTTGAGGACAAAATTACTCAAGACCACGAGATTTCGCAGGTAGCAGATAACATTGCAGATGCAATTGTTGAGAAGGCACAAAGCTATGGTATTGCTCCAGATGATTCTGAAACCTACACAAAGAGTGTTGAGGTTAGCAATTCAGTTGCAAAGATAACTTCAAGAAGAGTTATTTTGTGATTTTTGAAAACTGTTTTGTTAGATAAATATAAACCCAAAAAAACACCTAAAAATGGAAAATTTAGCCCAAATTAAAAGTTACATTAAGGACATTCTTGTTAGCAAGACAATTGATAACACGCTCCCAATGGACATGACAGAACTTGACGTTGATGGATTGTTTGACCTTGCTGAGGCTTGTATTAAGGCTGAGGAGTTCCTGTGTGTTGATGAAACAGGTATTGTTGACCAAGTTCGAGCAATTATTAATAATGAGGACGAAACAGAAATGATTGACCATATTGACAATGTTTGTCCGATTGAGCAGTTTGAGTACACTTTTACTGCAAAGGATTTCCTTGAGCAAATTGGATATTCAAACTAAAAACTGAGATATTCAAGTGAACAAAATATTGAGAGGACGAGAGTCCTCTTTTTTTTTTATTTTGTGATTTTTGAAAACAGTTTTGTTAGATAAGTATAAACCCCAAAAAAAAATAAAATGAAGTTAATTGATTTAAACCATTGGTACGCTAGAGTGAGCGGAGAAATTAAAATTATTGAGACACTTGAGAGTGACTATTTTCCACTTGACCTTGGAGCAGTCACAATTACCTCCAAGGACGGCAAGAGAAACTTTGTTATTGACATTGTTCGAACTGACTTTACCAACCCAAAAGATGAGGGCGAAGTCTTAAGCTTCGAGTCAAAGATGGAGATTGACCAAGAAACCTTTGAAGTTGGAGATGAGTATAACTATGAGTTGACAGTTGAAGACCTTAAGACTGCAACAGCAACTCTTTACTACGCCTTCGATGAAGACTGTGAGGAGGGTCAACTTGACCTTGAGAACCCTATTGAACTTGACTTTACAATATACTTTGAGGACAATTCAGAAATTACAATTAAGTTGACCAACGAGGTTGAGTGAGCCTGTGATTTTTGAAATTGAATTTGTTAGAGACATATAAACCCCAAAAATAAAAGTATGGATAAGACAACATTTCTTAAAGAAGCTAAGGATAAGTTTAAGAGACAAAATGAGAGTGTAACCAAAGGAGTTGACTACAAGCCTGAAATGAACTTCATTTACTCTCCTGAATTAATTCTTAGAGTTTATATTCACATTGAAGACGGCAAGGCTGAGTTTTGCCACAGATGGTGTACGGTTGAAACAATTGATTCTTTGTGATTTTTGAAAACTCTTTTGTTAGAGACATATAAACCCCAAAATTAATAGCAATGCAAATTAAAAAAAGAGGCAACTTCTTCGTTGCATACCTCACCCACGAGAGCGAATTTCCTCACCCAAACTGTAAGATTGGAGACCCATGGGGAAAGATTTCAATTAAGACAGGAAGATTTTCTGGAGCAACAGGATTTATGGCTGAGCTTCACCAGCACCTTGATGAATACTTAAAGCCAAAGGAAGAGAAGTATGAACAACTTATTTATGAAGTCATTGATAGTCTCAAGAAAGATATTGCAATAGGAGACCTCACAGTCCTTGATGAATTGCTTAGAATGATTCCTACAAGGAATTTAATTCAAAGTCTTGATGAGGAACGCTGGAAAGATTTTGATGAAATAGAGAGAGTCTAAGGACTCTCTTTTATTTTGTGATTTTTGAAAATGTTTTTGTTAGATTAATAGAATAAATTAAATTAAAATCATGGGACAATTCACGAAAATTGAGATTCAAGTAGAATACGAGAAAGAAACTGTAGGCGAAGCAGTCGTTGAGACAATTTCTAATTTTGAAGCAATGGTTAAGAAGCATATTCTTAAGAATGGTGAGCCATTTGACTCAAACATTGTCAGCATTGATGACTGTGGACAAATTGAAATTGAACTTCACTCAGACCGAAGAGAAAATGCAGAGTGGCAATTGAATGCAATTATTAAAATTCTACAGGAGGAGAAAATTTTCCCTGCACATTTTAGTGCAGACAAAAATTCAAGCCCTGAACTTTCACTTGACATAATGGACTTTGTAAGATTTGATACAGGATTGTGATTATTGAAATTCAGTTTGTTATATAAATATAAAAACCAAAAATATGAATAATAAATCATTATGACCAGACTCTTGTGAGATTGAAAAGAAAAAAGAAATTCTTGCTGTGTCAATTGATAGTATTTGGTATGAGGTTCATGTAGATTCAACAGAGCAAAGAATTGTTGGAGAAATTTTCCCAGAGCAAGGAGAAGTAACTCCTGAAATTTTGGATAAGATTAAATTCATGGTAGCTAAAATGGATAACTAAAAATTATTTCACAGGAGGAATTGTTCCTCCTGTGATTTTTGAAAACTGTTTTGTTAGAGTATTGTCAAGTAAGACGGGCTGGTAATCAAAAGTTATCTGGAGCGTAGACTCCAACCTGCCCTAAATTTTCTTTAATTCGGCAAATTCCTCTTGTTGTGATTTTTGAAAATTGATTTGTTAGATGAGTGTAACCAATAAAAAAACAAGAGACATGAGCTTTAGAATTCCAAAAAAATTGTTAGGTACAAAAAACACCAAGACTGTTAAGGGAGAAAAATATGGCTGGAAAACGTACATTATGTACTTGTCACCATTTACTCAGAATGCTACAGGAAAGAGTGTTTGCTCCCATGCGTCAAGTGGTTGTGTTGAGGCGTGTCTATTCGGAGCAGGACGTGGCGGAATGTTCACAAGTGTTGAGCAGGCAAGAATTAATAAGACAAACTACTTGCTTGCAGATAGACCACAGTTCTTTGCACAATTGATTAAGGAGATTGAGGGGCTTGTTGTAAGACATAAAGAGAATGAAGAGAAAGTTTGTGTTCGATTGAACGGTACAAGTGACCTTGCCTGGGAGAAGTTTAAAGTTCAGGACGGTAAAACACTTATGGAGTTATTTCCAAGTGTAATTTTTTATGACTACACAAAAAACCACCTTAGATTTAATAGAGAACTACCAAAGAACTACCATTTAACTTTTAGTAGAAGCGAAACAAATGGAGATAAAGCAATGGAGTTACTTGCAAAAGGATTTAATGTAGCAATTGTCTTTGATGAATTGCCTGAAACATATAATGGCTATAAAGTTATTAATGGAGATGATAGTGACCTTACATTTTTACAGCCAAATGGAGTTATTTTAGGATTGAAATACAAAAAAATGACTGGACGTGGAGCAAATAACCAAAAAGCTTTTGAAAGTGGCTTTGCTCTAAGAAAAAATGAAATTAATGAATTAAGAGAGGTTGCTTAAACTCTCCCTCTCTTAATATTTCTATTAATATAACTACACAGAGGTTGGAAATTTAGATAATGATTTAGCTTGATAATTTCCTCCTCTGTTTTTGCTGAAGCAATTGGAATTATATGGTCAAGGTCCCAACCATAACACTCCCTTCCATTATATAATCCATAATTCTCCCAAGTCATCCATGATTCAAATTTAGATTCAATATATAATTTGAATTCTTTAAATGTACAGCCCAATATTAATTCAGATTTAAGATTTTTTCTGTTGTTTTTATTAGCAAATGATTTACTTATACTCTTTCTAATATTGTCAGAAATTCTAAATAAATCATCACTTAGTCTCTTATTTTTTTTGTAAGCAATACTATATTCAATAACTTTTTTTGTATTATTATAATAATATAACTTGCTCTTATTGTTAATTTGTTCTTTGTTTTTTTCAGAATAGTTTTTAACATATTCAGAACGTTTTTCTTTATTATTATTTACCCACTCCTTAACTCTTAATGTTGTACATTTTTTACAAGTAGGTCTTTTTTTAATCTCTCCCTTATATTTTGTGTTAGTAAAATCATCAAGTTCCTTTTCTATTCCGCAAACATTACAAGTTTTCATAAAATCTTTTTTAATAAATATAAATAAATTTTATGACTATACAAAATTTTGACTGTTTACAGTAAACAGTCAAGTGTAAACACTCCCTGTGATTTTTGAAATTTAGTTTGTTAGATGAATATAATTCACCCAAAAGATGAATATAATTCACCCAAAAGATGAATATAATTCACCCAAAAGAGTAATAAACATGATTATGTCAAGAGAAGAAATACAAGTTCAAGAAATTTTTGTGAGACTCAAGTTCTCCCCAGAAATAAAGATTCATGAGCGAACATTTGCTTGGAGAACAATTAATGCAAACAAGCTTTGGATTAAAAATGTAACTGTTAATGAGGACACACATGAGGTTTCATTTACTTCTGAATTCAACATAGAGTTTTCTAAGGAACAAATTAAGGAAGTCATTCAGGAGAAAACGTATTTCTCTACTGGAGAAGGTCTCTCCCTCAAGGAGATTAAGTTAGAGTTGGTTGAAATTAAGGAGGAGGCAGAAATTTACGATAACTTGTGATTTTTGAAAATTGATTTGTTAGAGTAACGTAACCAATTAAAACGAGAGACTATGTTTTTTTATTTAAAGCCAACAAGCTGGACACCAAAAACTGAAATTATTTACGCCATTAAGGTAGACGGGGATTTTCACCCATGCACTTACCAGAGAGACTACATTGAAGGCAATAGCAAGAGCTACAAGTCATTCATTCGTGGAACTGGATGGAAGACTTCAAAGAAGGGATACGAGGTTCCTGTTTTCACTGGGGATACTCAGGAGGAGCTGCAGGCGTACCTTGATAAGTATGGGAAGTTTTGCCTGTTCTATTCAATTACTGGATTCCAACTTGGTTGTGATGATTGTGTTGTCTGGGCTATGCAACAGGAATTTAAAGTTGCCCTGTCAATTGGATTTGATTATGTAGCAAAGTTCACGAAGAGAATTAACGAACTTAACGCAAAGATTCAAAAGATTGCCATGGAGAAGCATAAAATAGATGTATTGTCAAACATATTTCAGTGGACTGGTGGACGTTATTCAGAAGACTCACAACTTGTTAGTGAATATGACCTGTTCCATGTGAAGCCTGCATATAGTCTAATGGGGTACTTCTTAACAAAACCTCACCTTGATGTTATTAGTGATGACAGCAAACTTGAGAAGTACTATAAGGCTGTTACAAGCTACAAGCACATGGAAGTAAATGAAGGAGAGTTCCCTGTGTCCATGAAGCAACGTCTTGAGTTCTTATTCAGCAAGGAAGTTGCAAAGGAATATGAAGCAATAATGAAAGAATACCCAATGACTTAAGTCTCCCTGTGATTTTTGAAAACTCATTTGTTAGAGCCACGAACCAATTAAAAAAAAGTGATGAGCAAAAAAGATGCACTAGCAATTGCCAAGGAAGTTGGCATAACTCTTAAAAATTTAAAGACCTTTGCAGGTCACGATGCAGGACTTGGAATTAACACAGACATTTGCCTGAATGGTTTTCCATTCTCTCACGCCTATGACGATGCTCATGGTGGCATGATGGACATTCAGCCACTTGGAGGACTAGATAAGGTTGGAGACTCATATGAGGTCTCTCCCTTGCTGAAGAGAACAAGACAGATGCTTGTCGATGTTGAGGCTGCAATTGCAAAGTACCCTGAGCATGAAGTTATGCTTGGTGGTCGTCCATACAAAACAAAAGAAAACCTTGAGGGGCTTGTGAGCGCTCTTGTTGATGAGATGCAGACTCAGAAAATGATTAAGCGTGACCAAAAAAAGGGAATTCTTGTTAAGGTTCCTGATGGCTACAGAACAATTGGATGGAAAGCAGGAACAATTGACAATATGCTGAAGAAGTACCCAGGAGAGGCAAACAAGAAGCAAATTATTGGCATGGTTCAGGGAGCATATGACAAGTGCAAGACTCAAGGAGATGAAGTTCTAAATTTAGAATACCTTAAGAGTATTGGAATAAATATTTGATAGTATTGGGAGATGCAACTCTCCCTTTGTGATTTTTGTAAACCGATTTGTTAGAGATAAAATAATAATAACCAAAAAAGATAGAGATGAAAAGATTTGGTAACTACTGGGTTTCAGATGATACCCCAAAAGAAGGAGATAGAGTGATTTGTACTCAAAAAAGCAATGTTAACTTTGGAAGCATTGAGACAGTTACAAAACTTCAGGCAGACCTTGGAATTGTTGACTTAAAAAATTGGAAGTTAATTGTTGACTCCAAAAATGAAATTACTGTTGATGGCTTGAAAGAATTTGCTGTGCAACATGAGGTTGTCTATGCAAGTTCTCATGGAAGAGTTAATAAGAGACTTACAATTACTCTTGCAGGTGGATACAAGGTATATGACAAAGATAAGGTTGTCTTGGAGACAATGACTCCAGCATATGCCGTGAAGACATATAACACAATTTAAAGTCTCCCTGTGATTTTTGAAAATGAGTTTGTTAGAGAAGTAAACCAATAAAAAAAGATAAGATGTCAAAAGAAAAAAATTCAGTAGAAGAAAAGAAAGTTCAGAAGAGCGACTTCTATAAGGTAGCTATTGATATTATTGAAGTTGAGAAGGACTTCAATGTCCGTGAAGACCTCACAGGAATAGATGAACTAGCACGCTCCATTGCAACTATTGGACAAGAGACTCCACTGGAGGGATTCAAAGTTCGTGGAATAGAAAAATTTGTCTTGAGCAGAGGTCACAGACGATTGGCTGCAATTAAATTTGCCAACGAGAAATACATTGGTAAGCCAGGATTCTTGAAAGAGAAAATTACTCATGCGATTTTGATGACTGGAAGCAGTGATGCAAAGAAACGTATTCTTGGAATGCTCCTTGACGGTGATGCTACTAAAAACTTAACCAATGAAGAAATGGTTAAGGGAATTGCTCGCCTGCTTGACCTTGGAGTTTCAAAGAAAGAAATTATTGCCTCACTTGCAATTGGTGAGTCACAGGCTCAGAAGTACAACCTTGTTAAGGCTGCAGAAGCACCAAAGGCTGTCTTAAAAATGATTGAGGAAAAACAGCTCTCAGTTGCAAAGGTGAACGAGATTCAACGAGCAACCAAAAATGAAGAGGAGCAAGTGAAGTTGGCAGAGAAAGCCTCGCAGGAGGGTCGCAAGCCAAGAGGAGAGAAAAAGGTCAGCCCAGTCATTGCTGTACTTGAGGAGGCTCTCTCCCTGTCCGACCCAACAAGTCCAAAGGTTGCAACACTTCAGGCAATTGTTCGCAAGCTTAAGGCTAAGGCTTCAGCAGAAGATATTGCCAAGTTGTTAAAATAAAATTGTCCTTAGTGCGGAGGGGGAATTCATGACTCTCCCTCCCGTAAGGACAAAACCGCTCCATAGCTCAGTCTGGCAGAGCAGGGGTCTCTAAAACCTTTGGTCGAAAGTTCGAATCTTTCTGGAGTGGCTCTATAAACGTTCTTTGATAATATTATTTATAATATCAAAATATTTTTGAGAAGTGGATGGTTTAACGTATTTTTGTCCGCTTGTGTCGATGGTACATAGGTCAATCTTTGCCTCATGGCAAGCTTTAGATTTGGAGATGTCGTTCTCTTGAATCTGTTGGAGCTTGTTGATTCCGTAGATAGGCTCATAGTGAAAGATTCCATTAAGCTCAAATGCAAGATTAAGACTTGGGATGTAGATGTCCAACTCAGAATTTATTGCAGTCTTTTGGTTGAAGTGAAACTCAAGATTAGGATACAAGCTGATAAGTTTCTCTTCAAGCCAAGTCTCAAGTTTTGAGCGTCTGGTTCCATGGGTTTTGTTTTTGTTGTTATAAGTTGCAGCACAAGATTTTGAACAAAAATTGTTTTTAGTTTTTTTGATTTGACTTCTTGTTTTATAAAATTCAGTATTGCAATTAAAACAAGTTACTGATTCTTTTGATTCCTGTGATTTATTTTGACATTTTTTAGAGCAATATCTCCCTTGTCTGTTTTCATTGGGATTTAAAACATCTTGAATCTGGTGTTTAGTTAAATAAAATGCTTTTTCACAAGTATAACACTCGCATTTTAATTTATCAGATGATTTAGCAATATCAAATTCGTTTTGAGAATATAATGGCTTCATAACTATAGTTTATTATAAATAGTATTAATTTTTATTTTCAAATCCAAATGCTGCGGCAAATAAATCCTTGTGATTTTTGAAAACAGATTTGTTAGAGAAATATAAAACAAAGAGAGAATGAAAAAGTTAAACACAAACCCAGAATTCAAGACAGAAGTAAAGTCAATGTTCAACATAGTTGTAAAGATTGATAACCCATTCCTTCAGGCATTTGCAGACGCTGGAGCCTATGTAATGGTATTTGGTAAAGATGGATTTTGGATTATGACGGGGATTGGTCAACTGTGGATGAAAATTCAAGAGGACTCAATGTACCTTGAGTGCATTGCTGTTCACCAAGATGAGCGAAGACAAGGACATGGAACAACTCTGATGGGATATGTAACTCAAATTGCAGACGAGACTCAAATTCCTGTTGTTCTTGAGGTTGCTATTGTCACAAGCGGTGGATTCATGGGAATGCCTCACCCTGTGGTTGCAATGGGAGAGCCAAAGAAAAATAAGATTCCTTTGCGGAGTCTCCCTAAGTGGTATGAGAAACGAGGATTCACCAAGTCTCCCTCTTACACAGAAAAGAAAAAAGAAATGATTTACACGCCAAAAAATAAAGAGCTATGAAGCAATTAATAGAAGACTACCAAAGAAGATTGGATACCATTAACCAAATGATTGAAAACTTCAAGAGCAATGGAAGTACTAATGATATTCGTAAGGATGAGCGCCTGAAGACAAAAGCCTCTGAATATAGAACATTCATTGCAGAACTTGAGAAAACATTAGTGGATTCTGAACAAAAAAAACCATCCTCTATTGTTGGGGATGAAGTTGATTGGACAGTTCCTATTTGTAGAATAGGATATGGTCATAAAGTTTTTGTTGTTACAGCAAAGAGTGAGCAAGAAGCGATTGAAAAAGCAATTGATGAGGCTGGTGATTGGGAATTTGGTGAAAAAGAGTCAGATTATACTGCTCCAGATGGAGCACAAAAATTATAAATTTAGAAAGTCATGAAAGATTTAATTAAAAAATTGATTAACGGAGATGTTAAGCGTTCCCCAGAGTTTGACCTCTCAATTTGTAAGGATACAAGAGTTAAAGTTTTCACTGCTGAGACAAGTTCCTTGCTATGCAAGATTTGGAATACCTCAAACAACAACTCATTTGACACAGATTACGTTTGCAAGAAAATTGCTAATGAATTGTTGGATGATGAGGATGCTTGCGAGGGAACAGTTTCCTACAACTTCAATGAAATTATGTTCGAGATAACTGAAAAATAAAGAGCCATGAAAGTAAATAAAGCAGCAGCAATAGCACTTGCAGCCCATCTCTTCGAATTTAACGGATGGCTTGACAAGTTCGGTGAAGTCTCCCTGAAGCACCAGGAACAATTGACCAACTCACCAGAGAATGAATTCAATGCTAAGGCAATTGACAAAATTGCTCTTGAGATTCAACAGGACTTTGCCTCTGAACACTGGACTGCAAGAAGTCAAGAGGGCTTGTACAACTATATGATGCCAACCAAGTACGGTGGACATATTACTCAGGCTCTTGAGATGCAGCTGGCAATGCTCACAGGAGCTGGAGTACAGCAAGAAATAAATTTTGCCTAAAAATTAAAAAATTAGGCGCTTTTTAATTATCTTTGCCTTATGCAAAGACCAAAGAAGCCAACAATTAATTCCATCAAGGAGAAAAAGTTCTCCAGGATGATAGAGGGACTAAGGCATCGTCCTCACAATGACATCACGAGCCGAATAGATTCAAAGATGTTCTCCCTTGACGGTAATGAGCTGTATCACTACAGGCCAGAGCTGCTCGCAGGAGAAGAATACAAGAGATGCCTAGAGTTATTTGAAAGACGTTTACCCAGTGAGCACGCTCTCCCAACACCCAACTCCGTGGTCAGGCTTCAACAGCAGATGGCCATGATAGACAAGGTGATGTTTAATAAGGAGATGAGACACATCGAGGAGCTCAAGCAGATTGCAGTGGATACCGTCCGCTCCCTGCTAAACATCCCTGAGCATGTGGTAATTCTCCCTGACATCTCCAGAAATCTGGATGTAAATCCACAGGACCAGGATGATAATCCAAGTCCCGTTCTCTCCCTTGAGCCAGAGCAACAGAGGAGGATGTATCAGGAAATCCAGAAGCGAATCATTCTTAATGGATTGGTTCACGGTGCAGCAATGCATATTTGGAAAAGTGCTCACTACATCATCAAGGACCAGATAGATAATCTAGACCCAATGTTGATGCCACTCTACGACCAGTATACAACATCCATTGGATGGCTCATCTGGCAAATGTCCCCAGATAATGCTCAGACTGCAATTGATGAGGGCAATGCGATGACCCAGGGATTTAACAGACTGGAGTTCGAGGAGGAGGGTGAACCTGAGTGCAACGTTCATTGTCATGCTATTAATTTCCCAGTACTTATTCACGAGGTGACAAAGGGTGCCATGGATTATTTAATCTGTCACGGTATACCACAGGATTACACTGAGGAGGAACTTAGATACTATTACGCCATAGCTGATTCATATGAGAATGAGTTCTGGCACTATCTGCTCTCTCCAACCATCTGGACCAAGCTGGTCGAGGCGGCTGATGTGGAATCACAAGATTTGCCGCTGGTGATTGCTCGACTGACACAGCTGAGCCCTCAGGAGCTGACTGATGCTCTCAAGGCCTGCGTTGATGATAAGAAATCAGGTCAAGTGAAACTTAAATCCCTAGGAATCGTATAATAAGCTATGAAGAAATTAATGACAGAGATTGTGCCTGCAGAGCCAATTGTTAAACCAAAGCCAAGGCGGGAGGAGAAGCCCAAGCCAAGAAGAGGAGACCCATGGACGGTTCCTGCTCCAAAGGTAAACCCAACGCCAAAGGCTTAAAATTATTAGAAATGACCAATAAGAGAATCCTTATTAGAAATAAGGAAAATGTAAAGATTGTTAAGAAGTTGCTTACAGACAAGGATTTTAATGATAAATTTCAGGTTCCAATGGAAATTGTAAGTGAGATTCTTTCTGATAGCTTAATGTTTCACCTGCACTTCGATGACAACAGACTAGCAAGACATGAGGAACTATTTGTTTTTAATAACAAGATTTCTCTAGATGATGCAAACTTTGTGATTTTTGAAAATTAATTTGTTAAATAAAGTAAATATGTCAAGAGCAATTCCATATAGTCAAGTTAAGATTGTAGATAGAGAAACCGTGAAGTTCGGTGACGCTACTTTCGACTCATTCATCTCCGAGAAGGGTGGTGTTGAGCTTGGTACGATGATTGCTCTTGCAGGAACCTCTGGAGCTGGAAAGACAACTCTTTGCAAGAAACTTCAGAGAGACCTTAAGCCAGGAGAAGTCTCTGTATTCTATGCCCTTGAGAGCCGAAAGTCATCAGTTGCTCGTCAGACAAAGAGAATTAAGACAGGAGCTGATGAACTTATTTGTGACGTTGATGACTTCACAACTTGGTCTTCATTCATGAAATACATTTATGAGACAAAGCCTCTGTTGGTTATTGTGGACTCTCTACAGCACGCTGCAGACTTATTGTCAAAGGAGAACGGCAAATTCAAGTATGATAATTACAAAAATATTATTAAGGACTTGTATGACTGGAAAGACACAACTGAGGGAATTGCTGTATTGATTGTTCAGCTTAACGCCAAAAACCAAGTAGAAGGTCCTGCCTCAACAATATTTGACGTGGATGTTCCTATTTTCTTGATTGCAAACGATAAGACTGGAGAACGCATATTGAAGACAGAGAAGAATAGAATGGGTCCTACTGGTACACTTAATTATGAATTCGTCTCAACAGATGCCTGCATTAAGTTCTATACTCAGGATGAGTGGAATGCCATGAAGTCAGGAGCTGATATTCTTCAGTTTGTTTCAGATGCAATCTATAAGTATACACAAGCATATATTAACCATAAGGATTATTCTAAATTTAAAAAAGAATTAACCAAGGAATATGATAAGATATACAATGCAGACCCAACTGATGGTCTTGGTATTACCATCAAGCTTATTGAGTTGATTAATGAATTGTCTAATAAATACCTGTTGTGATTTTTGAAAACAAGTTTGTTAGATAAAAAAGATAAGAAAAGATAGATGGAAAATTATTCTAATATAAAAATTGGAGCAACAGTTAAGACACCAGACGGTAGAGCAATAGTTAACGATGTTGACCCTATTGGATGTGCTGCTAGAGTTCAGCACCTTGAGGCAAGAACTCCAGTTACTGACTATAGATTTTCAGACATTGAAGTTCTATGCTATGTATGCAAGGATGAGACAGCTGTTGTTAGCGGAAAATGCACAATTTGCTACTACGATTGTCCTTAGTTGTGATTTTTGAAAATGATTTTGTTAGATAGGAAAGAAAGATATAAACCAATAAAAAGAGAGAAAATGAAAGAGGCAGAGATTTCAACACAAGCAAAGAGAGACCTAGAGATTGTCTCTGTACTAAGAAGCGAGACTTCAACTTCAAGAGAAAAGCAAAAGGCTTTCAATGAACTTTACTCAATTCACCAAAGACAAATTGGAAATTATTTCTCAAAGAACCTGAGAAATGAAGATATTGCTGAGGACTTGAAAATGATTACTTTTGAAAAGGCACATGAGAACATTGCGAGATACGATGAGAACTCCGCTGTATTCTCAACTTGGATGTACTCAATTGCAAAGAATGTCTTAATTGACCACAAGAGAAAAGATAAATTTGAGGTGCTTTCAATTGATTCTCTTGCAACAAAAGTCTCAGAGAACCACGATGGAATGGAATTCCAAATTTATGGAGATGGATTGTCTCCTGAGCAAGAAATGATTCGTGAGCAAAATTCTGCCTCAGTTCGTAAGGCAATTGAAAGTATTTCAAGCAGAAAAATTCGTAGAATTATGACTTACAGATTCATTGACGAACTTTCCTTTAAGGAAATTGCTGTCCTTGAGGGTGTGAGTGAGGACTGCTCAACTCTTCGAGTTTCTTCCAAGAGAGGACAAAAGATTCTTGCAGAGAAATTAGCTAACGCATAAAAAATTGACTCACTTGAGCTAACAAGTGGCTACAGTTGACAGTAGCGGGATTGTCAACATTGTCCCAGTCAGTGAATACTTCAGCCCCCAGATTAATTTCTGGGGGCTTTTTTTGCTCTGTGATTTTTGAAAATGATTTTGTTAGAGCCATGAACCAATAAAATAAGGATTATGAAAAACAATGCATTTACATGGGACATTCAAGAAAGCGGAATTCTTGATATTGATGGAAACCCTATTAAGGGCTACAAGCAAATTACTCGTAATGATGACGGGTCAAGCATTGCTGTAATGAAAAACTCATTCACACCAATGACAACTCAGCAATTCTCAGATACAGCACACGCTGTTGCTGACCAAGTTGGTGGAGAAATTAAGGCAGGCTCATTCAAGGACTGGAACACAACCGACAAGAAAGTTAACATTGGCGCTGCCTCTCCTGTTATTACTTGTCAGATTGAAATTTCTGAGCCTCTTGAGATTGCAGGAAGCAAGATTGAGGGATGGCTTACTATTGGAGTTGGATTCGATGGAGGTCGCAGTTTCTTCATTGGACATACAAATGAGTACCTTCGTTGCACAAATGCCTTCGGAAACATTGTTAAGGATTTTGTAAGTAGATTGACAAAAAATAACATGGTGCGTGTCGAGGATATTATTAAGAATATTGGCTTGTACCGTGAGTATGAACAAAAACTTTACGAGAACTTTGTTAAGTTCCAAAGTGTTAAGGTGGATGAGAAAATTGTTCAGGAGTGTGTTGCTCGCCTAATTGGATTAACAAATGAGGAGAGATTGCTTTCTCCAAAGGAACTTGAGAAGCAATTGCCAACCATTAAGCTTAATAAGAGAGATGATATTCTTGCCTCTGTAAGAACTGAGATGGCTGAACTTGGCAATAATGCTTGGGCTTTATTTAATTCTTGTACACATTACTCAACTCACGTTATGAGTTCACGAGGAAGTGATGAGATGAGTACAATGTTTGGAGCAAAAGCTAAGGTTAACCAAATTGGATATGATTATTGTTTAGAACTATTGGAAAATAAATAATTATTTTCTATATTTATAAAAGAGGGACAGGGTGTTGCAACGCTTTTCTTGGAAACTTGTTTGAGTACAGGATTACCTCTTTTTTTAAATCTAAACAAGAGATTAATATGCCAAAAAAAAGTTTGACGAACTTAGAATTCGTTTCAAAATCTAAAGATATTCATGGAGATAAGTATGATTACTCTTTAGTGGATTATCAAAACAATAAAATCAAAGTAAAAATTAATTGTCCAGAACATGGGATTTTTGAACAGACACCAACAAATCATTTTAGAGGACGTGGGTGTAAATTTTGTGTATATGATAATTTAAAGTCTAATACAGATAAGTTTATTGAAGAATCTAAAAAAGTTCATGGAGATATTTATATTTATTCTGGAACTACATACTCTGGTTGTTATAAAAAAGTTATTATCACATGTCCTATTCATGGAGATTTTCAGCAAAAAGCTTATTCTCATAAACAAGGTCGTGGTTGTCCAGTATGTTCCAATTCAACAGGAGAACAAGAAATCAAAAAATTATTAATAGAAAACGGTGTTGAGTTTATTCATCAATATAAATTTGATGATTGCAAAAATGTATTTCCTCTTAGATTTGATTTTTATTTACCAGAATATAATATTTGTATTGAATATGATGGTGAACAACATTTTAGACCAATGGGTTTTTCTGGAGGAGATATTGGTTTTAAAAGAACTGTTAAAAATGATAAAATAAAAAACCAATATTGTAATAAAAATAATATTGGTTTACTTAGGGTTAGATTTGATGAGGATATAAAAACAAAAATACAGTCTGTTTTATAATTTAATTACATCCCGCAACGGAGTCCACTCTTCCGACATTATCCCAGTGTCAGGCCCTTGCTTCTATTAATCTAACAAATTTATTTTCAAAAATCACAAATGTTCAATTTTATTTAATATTTAGTTGAAATATTAAATACCAAATTAGAATGAATTTTAAAAAAGCCAGAAAAGTTTTTGAAAGAATATCAGAACTTTGCTACGACTCCGAGAACCCAAGACTCATTGAAGTAATAGAATCTCTCTATAATGACATAGAGACTGCAGACTCCGTAACAGACATAATTTCTATGTGTGATGAAATTCAAATAGCAATCAACGAGGAAGACTTTAACGATGACGAGGAAGAGTTTGTTGATGAAATTCAGCAACTTATCGAGAGTCTTGTAGAATAATCAAAAAAAATTTGTTAATTTTAAAATGTTTGCATAAATTTGTACAAACATTCTAAAAAAAACATGAAGGCAACAGCAATACTTATTGTAACATCAATTTTAATGTCTCTTGGATTAATAACAACTGGAGCATACGTAACAATTAACAACATCCTGCATCCACAAGGAAACCTATTTGAGGGCGTTGTAATATTCTCCTTAGGAGTTCTTGTTCTTTTACTTCTAATGATTGCAACAACTCTTGGTAAGGCAATTCAAGTCTTTACCGATGTGTACACTCAGCAAATTGAAATTCAAAAGACAGTCAATGACTTTCACGCAAGTGCAAGCAAGCCAAAATCAATTGGTGATATTTTGAAAAATCTAAATTCTGATAGCATTACAATAACAAACCTGGAGACAGGAGAAACAACATCCCAATCTCTTGATGACGAAAAAATAAGTAAAATATTTTCTGGGAGTGACCCAATAGCAAATTTTCTAAAAAATATTATTGATAATCGTAAAAAACCAGAAGACGAAAATAATCTTAATAACCTAAGTATTGAACAACTTGAAAAAGAACTTGCTAAGGCTATTAAAAATGATGAGTTCGAGAAAGCTCAGGAAATCAAGGAGTTAATAAAAAATCTTGGTGACAATGAAAAAAAAGATTAATTATTTGAAACATTTTTTTTATAATTACGTATAAATAAGTAAATTCAGAAGTTCTTTAATTTTTGTTTTTTATTTGTCTCTCTCTCTAAGGAAAGCTCAGCCTAATAGCTGGGCTTTTTTTGTTGTGATTTTTGAAAACTCTTTTGTTAGATAAATATAATTCATCCAAAAGATGAATATAACCCAAAAGAATAATAAGATATGAAACATCATCCTAACAGCAATAAGCACAAGGCAATGCACGGTGGATATAGAACCAAGCCAAGCAAAGCTCAGGTTCAGGCAACACTTAACTTCTTTGACACGTCAGACTCAGGCAAAATGACAGTCATTGTTGCAACGCCAGGACAAGGCAAGTCAAGACTTGGAACACAGCTTGATTTATTCTAAACTTAGAGAGCCTGTGATTTTTGAAAACAATTTTGTTAGATTAATAGAATTAAAAAAAATATAGATATGGATTCGAATTTAATTAATGAAAAGATTACAACAGTACTTAAGCCTCTTAAGAAAAGAATTGAGGATGAGATTAAAAGTGATATTCTTTCTAAGGTGAGAGAACAATACGCTCTTGCTTCTGATATTAAAGTTATAATTCACAATTGTGAGTACACTGGAATTAGTGGATTTGAAATATATGTCATGGACAATGAGAAGTCTGTGTTCTCTTGTAAGGTTGATGTTAAACTCAAGAGTGAGGGAAAACAATATGAAATTATTGACGGCAAGACTTCATTCGAAACACTTAGCCACTCAATTGATTCTATTCGAGTTTCCTCTAATGAGAGACGAGTTAACAATTCATTTGAGAAGACTCAAATTTTAATTGCCGCTGTTTTAATGAATTGTCACTATGACTTTAAAAAGCCTGCCAAGGAGATTAAAGACTTTTATGACTCAATTTTAGTCAAATAATAGGTAACTCAATATTTTTTTCAATGAGACTGCAAATAAATTTTGTAGTCTCTTTTTTTTGTATTATCTTTGAACCATAAAATTTATATAGCATGAGACTTACAGTTCACCTAAGAGAAGTAGAAAAGAAAAAAACAGAAGTTCCAGTTAAAGGCAAGCCAGGACAATTCATCATGAAGGAGACAATTAACAACACTCTTTCATTCAGTGATATTAAGGAATATCAAGTTGGAATCATCCTAGGTGAGATTGAGTCATCTGGAGCAAAGATTGCAAGTCACCACCTTTCTGGTGATGCTCGATATGGAAGAGCCAGAGGAAAGAAAAAATAATTAGGTTCTCTGGTATTTTAGCTCACCGTTTTAATCCAGAGAGAATGAGACTATTCAGTTTTGAGTAGTCTCTTTTTTTTGCCGTGTAATCCGCAAGCTATTCTATTTCCTTCTCTTGTGATTTTTGAAAACTGAATTGTTAGAGCAGTGTCAGTGACTGAGTTCGAAGACGGGTTCGAGGGACACCACCTCGCATAGGGTAGACTCCAACCTACCTTATATTCTGCTCGCTGTATTTTCCGCCCACCACATCGCTGTGATTTTTGAAAAATCATTTGTTGTTCGTGAACAAAGCACAAGTGCATTTGTTGCACTTTGCGAGCAGAGAAGTGGTGCCCCTAACTTTTTCACCCACCCAATCCCATCTCTGTGATTTTTGAAAAATCATTTGTTAGATAAGTGAGCACAGGCAAAGGCAGCTCGACCCCAGGACTGAGACAACCCTGGCAGGGATAATCCAACCCTGCCTTATAGTTTGGTTGCGTCACAGTCCGTCAACCACACAAAGTTAATCTCAAGTGTAACATTTTCTCCTAGAATTCGTATAACTAAGTTGATGAGTATTAATTAAAATTAGAATTGTCATGAAGAAATAAATTTAAATCACATAGGGCTGAAAATATTAAGCTATGACTAGCTGTGTCACTTGTCCTAGTCGGACACGAGTGACTGTGCCAATTATTTTGACTATGGGCACGGACCAAGATTGGTCTCAGTGAATAGTGTTGACTTATATTTTATGCCATTATTGTCAGTGGAAAATGGTGGGAATTAGTGGGAGGAAATTATGTCTAATTTAAATCAATTTATAGATTTTATGAAACACCAAGAAATTTGATTTTTAGGCGTTTTATGATTTTACAGAAAATTGGATATAGATAGACCGTGTCTCAAAAATGCCTAAATTTTTGATTTTTCGCTGGTTTGAAAGTTTGGGACACATAGAGTGGAAAAATACGGAGAGAACGGGACTGAAAAATAAATACACTGTTTTTGGCGATTTTAATACCTAACTACCTGATAATCAATAAAAGCGCACATTTAAAATAACCCCACAATTAAAATAAGCACAAGTTAAGTCTCCCTAGAAAATCAAAATTTAGGCGATTAACTTAGCCTACATTCTCCCACAAATTCCCACTTAAGTATTTCACCTAGTCTCCCTGTATTCTGCAGAAAAAAATTTCCCTACTCTCCCTATGATTCTGTATTTATTTTTAGCCTATATCTCCCTTAAGAGCCAGTCTAAAATTATACCCTAATATTAGTAGTAAATTTAGAGTAAAAATTTTAATGTCCAGCCTACGATTTTATACCACAAAAATTTCTTGGATGAATTAATAATTTATACTCAATAGAAAACACAACTCTCCCTGAGCTCTCCCTATTTATTTCTCTTGACATATCTATTTACATAACTGCAAAGTGGCCGTAAATTTGTGTAGTGATTTAGCCTTAACACTTCTTCTTCTGTAGTTGCAGAAGATATTGGAATGATATGGTCAATGTCCCAGCTCTTGTTTGGTTCAAGCATTCCATCCTTAGGATTCCCTTGATTATCCCAGTTCATCCATGGTTCAAACTTAGACTCCAGATAAAGCTTAAATTCTTCAATAGAGCATCCAATTATTTCTGTGGTCTTAGAATTTTTTGAGGAGCCAATATTTTTTAATGAGTAGTGAATAAGGTTTTTTACTAAGTGATAATTTCTATATACTGGGTCTTCCTGTCTCTTATTTTTTTGATACTCTCTCTTATTTTTATTTATAGAATCCTTATTATCTTCTCTATAGTTTTTATTATATTCAGAATAGTATTCTTTATTCTCTTGATAGTATTTTTTTGAATTTTCTATTATTTTTTGGTTATTTTTTTGATAAAATAATTTTGACTTCCCCTTAAGCTCATCTTTATTTGAGTCTCTATATTCTTTTCTATAATTAGCTATCTCTCCCTTATCAAGATTAGAATAACGCTCCTTGCTATAATTTAGTAGTTTATCACGATTCTTGTGATAATATTCTTTTGACTGTTCTTTTATCTTTTCCTTGCGTTTTTCTTTACTCCTC
>JACCDV010455440.1_pt1 | contig 48065 bp, 46 predicted proteins | sample 7446131 | NCBI WGS metagenome assembly JACCDV01 (sample SAMN15323448, study PRJNA562643) | freshwater metagenome | isolation source: river surface water | place: USA:Blue River Watershed | collected 2017-08-17
GCCACTATCCGGACAACTGCACGCACTAGAGCAGACACATCAACACCAAAGGCCAGAAACTCTAACGAAAAAGGCCTTTAAGTCTTTCAACTTAAAGGCCTTTCTTAATTTGGCGGAGAGGGTGGGATTCGAACCCACGGTACCTTGCAGTACGCCTGATTTCGAGTCAGGTACATTCGACCACTCTGCCACCTCTCCGAGCCCAAGATTCTAGCACGATCCTTAAAAAGTGACAGCCTCATCCCAAATCCGGCCCATGTTAAAGTGAGCGCAGCCTTTCTGGCACCTTCCAACTCAATGACATTTAACGAGAATTCACCCAGAACCCAGTACCGCCTGTTAACTGCAATCAGCAGCAACATGCGTGAGATATTGCGCCGTATTAATGCGGCACCACGGTGGATGCTCTGGCTAAAGGCGACTTTTCTGGTGGGTGGACTTCTAGTCGGTGTTTATTACCTGATGCCGCACATTCAGCCATTGGCACTTTCTCGAGAGCTGGTGGTGGGTACGCGCCAAACGCCGACCAGCTTCATGCAGGAAAAGACAACGGATGAAAACGGCAAGGCGATTCTGCTCGAAACGGGTTTTGATCATGACTTGGTGATGGCCTTTGCCCAATCTCTGGGTAAAAAAGTACGCTTCGTGGTGGTTGATAACGAACAGGCGCTACATCAGTTGTTGGAGCGTGGCGATGTGCATATGGCCGCAGCGTGGTTGAGCAAAGGCTTTATCGAGGCGCCAACCAGTCGTAACCTGACCGGCGCCGACGATGAGCAAGGCACCCAGTCTTCACTGCTACGCGCATCAAAACCCTATGCTCGCGGGAGGCTCACGATCGTTCAATCCAGCGACTCCCTCCCTCTGGTTGAAATAGCCCAGCTGCATGGAAAAACGCTGCATGCTGTGCGCGCGAACAGCCATGAGCTTTGGTTGAACCAGCTTCACAGCAAAAAAATCCAGGTTCAATTACAGTCACATGAAGACTGGAACGAACTGGATCTTCTGAAAGCCGTGGCCGAACACCGCATTGATTATGCCGTGGTGCCCCGGGCCACATTCCGCATCGGCCAAAATTACTTCCAGGGCATTGAAAGCAGCCTGGCGCTGGGCGAGGATGACGAACTTATCTGGGCTTTCCCTAAGCACGGCGGTGATCTACTGGTTCAGGAAGCCAATCATTTTCTGGCAGACGCAGAAAAGAACGGCACCTTACGCCAGCTGCATGACCGCTACTTCGGTGCCATTGATCGTTTACAGGAAGCGGACCGAAGTGGCTTTCTGACCCGGATGAAGACCAAGTTGCCTCAGTATCTGCCGCAGTTTAAACGTGCCCAGACAAGCACCGGCTACGACTGGCGACTGCTGGCCGCATTGGCCTATCAGGAATCCAAATGGGAAAACGCCGCGACCAGCCCGACGGGTGTTCGTGGGTTGATGATGCTAACCGGAGACACGGCCGATCGGCTGGGTGTCAAAAACCGCCTCGACCCCTACGAAAGTATTATGGGTGGTGCGCGCTACCTAGATTACCTGCGCGATGAGCTGCCGGCCTCCGTACCCGAGCCGGATCGTACTTGGATGGCCATCGCTTCCTACAACGTGGGTCCGGGACAGATTGCCACTGCGCGAAACCTGGCCAAATCAATGGGGCTCAACCCGAATTCCTGGGTCGATGTCAAAAAGGCATTGCCGCAACTCGGGCAAACCAAAAGTGGCGTCAAAATTCGCGGGGGTGAGGCGGTGATTACCGCAGAGAACGTGCGAATGTACTATGCGATCCTGTCGCGTAGCTTTCCGACGACTTCCGGCTTTACACTAACAACCCCGACGCGCACCTATGGTATCAGCGCGCCCAGTCCTGATACCGCTAGAACCTCAGGCCTGCGCTGATAGAACCTTCAGGCCGCCCATGTAAGGCTGCAGCACGTCCGGCACACGCACGCTGCCATCGGCCTGCTGGTAGTTCTCAAGAATAGCCACCAGTGTGCGGCCGACGGCCAGGCCAGACCCATTCAGCGTATGCGCAAGCTCCGGCTTCCCCTGCGCATTACGGTAACGCGCCTGCATACGGCGCGCCTGGAAGCTGCCAAAGTTGGAGCAGCTGGAAATTTCGCGATAGGTGTTCTGCGCCGGCAGCCAAACCTCCAGATCGTAGGTCTTTTGCGCCGAGAAACCCATGTCACCGGTACACAGCACGATACGACGGTAGGGCAAGGCGAGCTGCTCCAGAATACTCTCGGCATGACGCGTCAGCTCTTCATGCGCTTGCGCCGAATTTTCAGGCAGTTCGATGCGAACAAGCTCGACCTTATCGAACTGATGCTGGCGGATCAGGCCACGCACATCGCGACCACCGGAACCTGCTTCGGAACGGAAGCATGGTGTGTGGCAGGCCCACTTGAGTGGCAGCTGTTCGGCAGGGGTAATGGTGTCACGCACAATGTTCGTGACCGGTACTTCGGCGGTGGGAATGAGGTAATACGGCTCGGCCTCGCCTCGGGGTACCTGGAAAAGATCTTCGGCAAACTTGGGCAGCTGACCTGTGCCATACAGACTGGCACTGTTGACCAAATACGGGGCGTATAGTTCGGTGTAGCCATGCGCTGTCGTGTGCGTATCCAGCATGAACTGCGAGAGCGCACGATGCAGGCGGGCCACGGGACCCTGCAGCACCACGAAACGGGAACCTGTCAGTTTGGTGGCCGTTTCGAAATCCATGCCATTCAGGCCGGCACCAATATCGACGTGATCCTTGACTTCGAAATCGAAAGCGGGAATTTCCCCCCAGCGCTTGATTTCAACGTTGTCGTTTTCATCGGCACCCACCGGCACATCATCACCCGGCAAGTTAGGTAATGCCGAGGTAAAGGCTGTCATAGCTTCGAGTAGTTCGGCCAGGCGCGCTTCGGAGGCCTTAAGTTCATCACCGAGCTTGCCGACTTCAGCCAGGACAGCGCTGGCATCTTCACCCTTACCTTTGAGAATACCGATCTGCTTGGATAGGCTATTACGTTGCGCCTGCAGATCCTGCGTGCGCTGCTGCAATGTTTTGCGCTCAGCTTCCAGCACGTTGAACGGGGCAAAATCAATGGCATCACCACGTGTAGCAAGGCGGCGAGCAATTTCTTCAGGCTGTGTGCGGAGCAACTGGATATCAAGCATTTCGGTCTAACTCTCGTAATTGGGCTAATCGTTCTTTGATGCGTCCTTCAAGGCCGCGATCAACCGGCTGGTACCAGGAAACCTCCGGGAACCCTTCGGGAAAATAATTGACACCGGCGGCATACGCATCAGCTTCGTTGTGTGCGTGCCGGTAACCGGCACCATGACCCAGGTCTTTCATCAACCGGGTCGGTGCATTACGCAAGTGCATGGGCACCGGGCGGGACCCATCTGCACTCACGAAAGCGCGCGCCTGATTATACGCGCGGTAGGCCGCATCGGATTTGGCGGTGGCCGCCAGATAGAGGACGGCATTGGCCAAGGCCAGTTCGCCTTCGGGCGAACCCAGGCGTTCATAGGTGTCAGCCGCCTGCAGTGCAATCTGGGCACCGCGTGGATCAGCTAGGCCGATGTCTTCCCAGGCCATACGGACGATTCTACGCGCCAGATAACGGGGATCTGCGCCCCCATCGAGCATGCGGACAAACCAATACAACGCGGCATCGGGATTGGAGCCACGGACAGACTTGTGAAGTGCGGAGATCTGATCGTAAAACGCATCGCCCCCTTTGTCGAAGCGACGCAGATTCTGGGCCAGGGTGTTGGCGACAAATTCGGCGTCGATGTCTTTCTGATGGCTCGCTTTTGCGGCGGCGACCGTCTGTTCGATGAGGTTAAGCAGTTTGCGGGCATCACCATCCGCCACGCCGATCAACCGGGTGCGAGCATCGTCACTCATGAGGATATTCGGCAAGGTGGCCATAGCCCGATCAAACAGTTCGGCCAACTCTTCGACGGTGAGTGATTTGAGGACATAAACGGCGGCACGCGACAGGAGCGCTGCGTTGACTTCAAAGGACGGATTCTCGGTTGTGGCACCAATAAAGGTGACGAGGCCCGACTCCACATGCGGTAGGAACGCATCCTGCTGCGACTTGTTGAAGCGGTGGACTTCATCAACGAAAAGAATCGTCCGTCGACCCATCTGACGGGCTTTTTCGGCGAAGCCAATGGCTTCCCGGATTTCTTTAACACCTGCCAACACGGCAGAAAGCGCCAAGAATTCTGCATCGCACTGACGGGCAACCAAGCGCGCCAGGGTAGTTTTTCCCGTACCTGGTGGCCCCCAGAAGATCATGGAATGCGGATTGCCGCTTTCAAGCACCAGACGTAGCGGTTTGCCCGGCCCCAGCAAATGAGTTTGCCCAACCACAGCGTCCGGCGTTTGCGGTCTCAACTGTTCGGGCAGCGGCGCATACGTACCGGCTGCAGCCGTCGATGTGGCATTGTTGGGTGCCTGACCGAACAGATCCATGAGCTATTGCTTCAGGATATCGGCGCCCGCTGGGGGCGTAAAACGAAACAGGCTGGCCGGGGCATCTCCATTACGCACGACGTTCGTAAAGACCAGCGTGGTCGTCTGACCGAAGCTGTCTTCAAGTACCATGCCTTTAAGCTCGTTACCCGCCAGGCCAATACGGATACGCACAAACCCGGTATCGTTCTGCTTCGGTTCGGCAATCACCCATTCGGCACCGGCATGTTCACCATCGGCTTTGAAGGTGAAGCGCTGATCTGCTTCATTGTCTCCGGCGAGCAAAGCAGCCGGTGTACCCCCTAGGGCTTTTTGTGATGGACGCACGATGACCTGTTTGAGCTCGGGATCATAAAGCCAGATACGGCTGCCATCCCCCACCATCAACTGGGTGTAGGGCTTGGTAATCGACCAGCGGAATTTCCCCGGGCGACTGATCGCCATGGTGCCCTGACTTTTGCCGCCACCAATGCCGCCAACGGAGGTTTGTGCAAAGTCGGCTTTCAGGGTGCGTGTCTCACGCAACCAGCTTTTAAGGTCTGCCACGCTATCGGCCCAGGCCACACCGGTCGTCAGGCAGAGCGCGGCCAGAACTGCCGCGCGCTTCGGAAATCGGATCACGGGATGCATGTGAAATTACTCATCGACCGAACGATTGGGTGCCAGGACTTCGCGGCCACCGCGGCCATCCATGCTGGAGACCAGACCGGCTTTTTCCATGGCCTCGATCAGTCGGGCTGAACGGTTGTAACCAATGCGTAGATGACGCTGCACCAGTGAGATGGAAGCACGGCGGTTTTTGAGCACAATTTCTACAGCCTGGTCATAAAGTGGATCAGCTTCGGCGTCACTATCACCACCTTCGCCACCTTCGCCATCTCCCTCGGTGGCTCCCGTAAGAATGCCTTCTTCGTACTCCGGTGCACCCAGCGATTTGAGGTAATCCACCACGCGATGCACTTCATCATCGGCCACAAAGGCACCATGCACCCGTTGCGGATAGCCGGTTCCCGGCGGCAGGTAGAGCATGTCGCCCTGTCCCAGGAGTGCCTCGGCACCCATCTGGTCCAGAATCGTGCGCGAGTCGATCTTGCTGGACACCTGGAAGGCGATACGTGTCGGGATATTGGCTTTGATGAGGCCAGTGATCACATCCACACTCGGACGCTGTGTGGCCAGAATCAGATGGATCCCAGCGGCACGGGCTTTCTGCGCCAGACGGGCAATGAGTTCTTCCTCTTTGTTGCCAGCCACCATCATCAGGTCGGCCAGTTCGTCGTTCACCACCACGATGTGTGGCATGCTGCGTAAGGGTTCCGGAGATTCCGGCGTCAGCGTCAACGGATTAGGAATCGGCTCACCCTTCTCGGCTGCTTTCTGGATGTGCTCGTTAGCGCTGGCCAGATTACGCACACCCAGCTTGGACATCACCTTATAGCGACGTTCCATTTCTGCCACACACCAGGTCAGTGCATTTGCCGCCTGACGCATATCGGTCACCACCGGTGCCAGCAGATGCGGAATACCTTCGTAGATGGAGAGTTCCAGCATCTTCGGGTCAACGAGAATCAGGCGTACGGCGTCCGGCTCCGATTTATAGAGCATCGATAGAATCATGGCATTGACGCCCACCGATTTACCAGAACCGGTGGTACCGGCCACCAGCAGGTGGGGCATTTTGGCGAGATCCGCTACGATGGGCACACCACCAATGTCTTTGCCCAACGCCACGGTGAGCGGCGATGTCATGTTGTGATAGGGCCGGGATGACAGAATTTCGGAGAGTCGTACGGTTTGCCGCTTGGCGTTCGGGAGCTCCAGCGCCATACAGGATTTACCGGGTACAGTTTCCACGACACGGACGGAAACTAGCGCCAGCGCACGCGCCAGATCACGGGCCAGGTTAACGATCTGGGCACCTTTAACACCGACAGCGGGTTCGATCTCGTAACGGGTAATCACCGGACCGGGGTACGCTGCGATGACTTTCACTTCAACGCCAAAATCGCCCAGACGGGTTTCAATCAGGCGGGACGTGAACTGCAGAGTTTCTTCGGTCGGCATGTCGGTCGGCGGCTGTGCCGGGTCCAGTAGACTCAGGGGAGGCAACTTGCCACCCACCACGGCCTCCGGGAACAAGGGCACCTGTTTTTCACGCTCTTTGCGTTGCACAGCCTTACGGGATACCGGCACTTCAACGGGTGCCGGCGGCTCGATGAAGACAGGCTCCATGGGTTCGGCACGCTTCTGCTCAACGGTGGCTTCACGCTGCTGAGCAACCTCTTTACCAATCCGGCGATCCTGCCAGCTTTCTACAGCACGGCCACCACCGCCCACGGCCAGCTCCATCATGCTGCCAATACGCTCAAACAAAACGACCCAGGGCAATCCACTAAAGATGCGCCAGCTCAACAAGAGAAGGCTGCCGACGATGAGCGTGGCGCCGGTAAAACCGAAGGCATGACCCATCAGCGTGGCTAAGCCTTCTCCGAGCACGCCCCCCGGACCCATCGGCAAGGCACTACCACTGGTGTGGAAACGCAATGCCGCAAACGTGGAAACACAAACAAGCAGCACCAGAAAACCGCTCAAGGTCAACCAAAGCGGGCGAACCTCGGGTTCCACGGCTTCACGTAATGCACGTCGCCGCGCCGTCCAACCGATGAGGATCAGAACCAGGGGCAAAATGGCCCATAACCAAGCCGCACCACCAAACAGGTAGAAGAGTAGATCGGACATCCAGGCGCCAAAGCGGCCCATGGGATTTGTCACCCGACCGGCCGGGCCCGAGTGTGACCATGCAGGGTCCGACGGGTTGAATCCGCCCAACGCCAGTAGCGCAACCAGGGCAACAAAGCCCAGCAAGGCCCAGCGGGCCTCCTGCATCAGGGCGCCGATACGTTCGGGCAGAGTACGCGGCCCATCAATGCGTTGGCTAAAAAATCGGCTCATGGATAAAGTCTTTGCCCTTTACGGGCTGGGGCTGGTGATGACGTAAGGAACGATTATAATCCCAAGGATTAAATGAATTACGGCATCGGGCATCGCTTCCTGATGCCACCCCCCTACTTCAGGAGTTGTCATGTCTGCCACGACCCGCCATATCCCCCTGCTGATTCTCGGTTCCGGTCCGGCCGGTTATACCTCGGCCATCTATGCTGCCCGCGCCAATCTGAAGCCGGTGCTGATTACTGGCTTAGCTCAAGGCGGCCAACTAATGACGACCACTGAAGTCGACAACTGGCCGGCGGATGTGAACGGCGTGATGGGCCCGGAGTTGATGGCCCGTTTCGAGCAACATGCGGCCCGTTTTGAAACTGAAATGGTGTTTGATCACATTCATACGGTCAAACTGGGCCAACGTCCTTTCGAACTCGAAGGCGATGCCGGAAAATACACCTGCGACGCCCTGATCATCGCCACGGGCGCTTCGGCCCAATATCTGGGTCTGCCGTCGGAAGAGAAGTTTGCCGGACGCGGCGTCTCTGCCTGTGCCACCTGCGATGGTTTCTTCTACCGCAACCAGGAAGTCGCCGTGGTCGGCGGCGGCAACACTGCCGTTGAAGAAGCACTGTACCTGGCCAATATTGCCAGCAAGGTAACGCTGATTCACCGCCGGGACAAGTTCCGTGCCGAGAAAATCATGGTCGACAAGCTTTACAAGCGTGTTGAAGAAGGCAAGATTGCCCTGGAACTGAATTCGACACTGGACGAGGTGCTGGGCGATAACACGGGTGTGACCGGTGTACGCATCAAAGCGGCCGATGGTTCGACCAAAGACAAGGAACTACGTGGCGTATTCATCGCGATCGGCCACAAGCCAAATACGGATATGTTTGCCGGCCAGATGGACATGGAAAACGGCTACATCGTCACCCGCATGGGCAACAACGGTTTCGCAACAGCAACCAGTGTGCCAGGTGTCTTTGCCGCTGGTGATGTGCAGGATCACAACTACCGTCAGGCCATTACCTCCGCCGGCACCGGTTGTATGGCCGCCCTCGATGCCGAGCGCTTCCTCGACAGCCTGGCTCAAGGCTTGGATGTGGCGCTGAAGGCTTGGACGCCGAACGAGTAAGACCATAGGCGTTGCCCAGAGAAACGCCATGCCCACCCACCTCTCTCGGGAAGAGCAGGATCTGTTTCTTGCCCAGGTGGGCGATGCTCGCCCCCTACGAGTGGCGCCCAAAGCCGATTTAAGTCCGCAACCGCCCAAACCGGTTGCGCGACAAAGATTGCTGGATAACCAGGCCGTGCTACACGATCTGATTCACGCTCCGATCCAGCTCGCCGACCGTCTCGAAGGTGGCGACGAACCGACCTATCTGCATCGTGGCGTCTCTATGCAAGTATTACGTGACCTGCGACGTGGTCGTTGGGTGATACAACGCGAAATCGATTTGCATGGTCATACGCGCGATGCCGCCCGCAGTGCACTGGCTCATTTCCTGAGCCGATGCCTGCTCGAAGGTGTGCGCTGCGTGCGTGTTGTGACGGGACGCGGTTTGCGTTCACCCGGTCAGGTAGCCGTTCTGCGCGTTTTGACAAGAAACTGGCTGGCGCAACGGCAGGAGGTTCTAGCTTACTGCCAAGCTAAACCAGCCGATGGCGGTGAAGGTGCCCTGATTGTACTGCTCAGAAACCAGCACCGACCACACGCGACTGAGACGAATAAGGATGTTGCATGACGCTGGACGCACCCCGCAAACAGAAAAGCCGCATCTGGCAGTTTGTCGCGCTTTTTTTCCTGGCATTCTCCTTTATCCTTGCCCAACGCTATGGCAACGAACTCCTGAAGCTTGTCACTGATCCAACGGACGCCACGCAAATTACACCCCCGCCCTGCAATCTGAACCGGGAGCGTTGCCAACTGCCGATCATCACGCCGGTCGCTTCAGAGGCACCGTGGTCATTCAGCATTACGCCTCACCCCATCCCAGTCAGCGCACCGCTGACATTGACGCTGACACCACCCGAACGCATCCTTCATACACCAGCAGCTGTATGGGTAGACCTGACTGGCGATGATATGGATATGGGATTGATTCGTATCTCTCTGCAAAAAAATTCGGATGGCAGCTGGACAGGCACTGGCAGCATTCCTGTGTGCGTCACAGGTGCCATGCGCTGGCGTGCCCGACTGTACATTCAACTGGCGCAGACAACCCTGCAGGCTGACTGGGTTTTTACGGCACCGGATCATGGCGCCCGCCACTAATAACTGCTGACGGACACTGCTACCTATGCGTATTGCCACCTGGAATGTGAACTCTCTGAACGTCCGCCTGCCTCATTTACTGGACTGGCTGACGACCGCCGGCCCGGACGTCGTGGGCTTACAGGAACTGAAATGCGAAGATGCCAAATTTCCGGAAGCTGCGATCAACGAGGCGGGCTATCACGCGGTCTTTGCCGGTCAGAAAACCTATAACGGGGTTGCCCTTCTTTCCCGTCTGCCGGCTACTGCCGTACAGCGCGGTATCCCGGGATTCGACGACCCGCAACAACGCATCATTGCCGCTACGATTAACGGGGTACGTATCGTTAATGGATATTTTCCCAATGGCCAGGCACCAGGCACCGAGAAGTTTGCCTACAAACTGGATTGGCTGAACCGTCTGACCGCCTGGCTGAGTGATGAGCTCCGGATGCATGACAAGCTGTGCCTGATTGGCGATTACAACATCGCACCGACTGATGCCGATGCCCACCCGGACTGGAAGGAAGCAATTCACGTATCACCACCGGAACGGGCAGCGTTTGCAGCATTGGAATCTCTAGGTTTGAACGATGTCTTCCGTAAATTTGAACATCCGGAAAAAAGCTTCTCCTGGTGGGACTATCGAATGAATGCTTTTCGCCGGAATTTCGGCTTGCGGATCGATCACATTCTGGCCAGCAAGGCGCTGACCGATATCTGTACCGCCTGCGAGATCGATAAATCGCCGCGATCACTGGAACGTCCATCAGATCACACACCGGTGATGGCTACGTTTAGCGATTGAGTAGGGAAAACCCCGGAAAAATTCAGGGCAACTGATTCGCCAGTGCGACGAAATCCGCTTCACTAAGGTGTTCTGCACGCTCGGTCGGGTCAACACCGGCCGCTTCGATTTGTGCGCTGTCGAGTAAGGGCTTGAGGGTATTTCGCACCATTTTGCGTCGTTGCGAAAACGCCGCATTGACCACTTGCTGCAAACGTGCCTCGTCGACGGGCAAGCGGTCTGCCAGTGGTTTGGGGATCATACGGACAACGGCCGAATCAACCTTTGGAGCTGGGTCAAACGATTCAGGAGGCACATCCAGCAGGCGTTCCAGATAGCAATAGCGCTGTAACATGACGGAAAGCCGGCTACGATCTGAATCTCCGGGCGCTGCGACCATGCGATCGACGACCTCTTTTTGCAACATGACGGTAATGTCGCGAACGGCACCAACCTCAACTTTATCGAGCAAATGAAAAAGGATGGGGGTCGAAATGTTGTAAGGCAGATTACCGACGACCCGTAGGTCAGGGCCGAGCGAGGCAAAATCAAATGCGAGCGCATCACCGGCATGAATGGTCATTTGTTCCGGGGGGTACTTCTTTTCCAGTCGGGCAATGAGATCCCGATCCAGCTCGACCACATGCAGATGCCCTGCGCGTTCCAACAGCGGCTGTGTGAGCGCACCAAGACCCGGGCCGATTTCGACCACACGTTCTCCCGGCTGTGGATTCACCGCATCGACAATGCCGTAGATAATGCCCTGATCAATGAGGAAATTCTGACCAAAACGTTTACGGGCAGTGTGTCCGGTTTCACGGGCGAGCTTAGTGGCGGGTTTGGCGGATGAGCGATTCATGCTTATTGTTGTGCGGCTAATTGTGCAGCGAGAGTCACCGCCGCATAAAGGCTACCTGGGTCCGCCACCGGTAAGGCACCATCGGGCTGACGACCAGCGAGATCCAGTGCCGTCCCATGATCCACGGAGGTACGGATAATCGGTAAACCCAGGGTGATATTGATACCCTGGCCGAAGGTCGCGTATTTCAGCGGTGCCAACCCTTGATCGTGGTACATCGCCAAGACTGCATCCCCTTGCGGTAAAACACGCGGGGTAAACAGGGTATCCGCTGGCAAGGGGCCGATCAGTTGCATCCCTTCGCCACGCAGTCGTTCCAGCACGGGGGTTATGACGTCTATTTCTTCCCGGCCCATGTGACCACTCTCGCCTGCATGCGGATTTAGACCGGCCACCAGAATTCTCGGGGAGGCGAGGCCGAACTTTTCCCGGAGATCTTTATCCAGGATACGCAGCACCTGGGTGAGTACTTCTGCCGTAATGGCGGCAGGCACCGCGGACAACGCCAGATGCGTTGTCGCCAGCGCCACACGCAGTGGGCCATGCGGGGTATCACCCGCCAACATCATAACCACCAGTGGCGTTTCCGTTTGTTCCGCCAGATATTCGGTGTGACCGGTAAAGTAACGTCCAGCCTCGTTGATCACGCCTTTATGTAAAGGCGCAGTCACCATGGCCGCAAACTCGCCTTGCCGGCAACCACGAATGGCACGATCCAGTATGGCCACCACATAATCACTATTGGCAGGATTCAACTGACCTGCAGTGACCGGGGCATTAGCCTGAATATCGCAAACGGTGACAACACCGACAGGGGATGGCACCACCGGCAATGACGCATCGTAGGTCTGAAAACTAAGGTCCAGACCCATTTGCCTGGCGCGCGCCTCAAGCAGCGCACGATCACCCAAGACAACCAGCTGATTCGGCCAGGATCGTTCTGCGAGACGTAAACAGAGGTCAGGGCCAACGCCCGCCGGCTCACCCGACGTAATGGCCAGACGCACAGGCTTGGTCATTGATCATCCAGACGGATTTCAACGTAGGCACGGTCACGCACCTGGCGCACCCATTCCTGATTAGCTTCTTCCAACTTGCGCTGACGCAGGGCCATGGTGGCCCGTTGACGCTGACGCTCCTGGGAGACATCGGTTGTTCTGCGTTCGAGCACCTGAATAATGTGGAAGCCGAACTGCGATTGCACCGGGTTGCTGATTTCACCGATTTTCAGGGCATTCATGGCCTGATCGAAAGCCGGGACTGTATCGCCCGGATACAGCCAGCCGAGATCACCACCCTTCTGGGCAGAACCATCCTGCGAATATAGTTTGGCCAATGCTGCAAAGTCTTCACCATTTTTCAGGCGGGAATGCACCATGTTGATCTTCTGGCGCGCTTCAGATTCTGAAGTGATCTCGGTGACCTTGATGAGAATATGGCGCGCATGGGTTTGCTGGATCTGAGGCAACGCACTTCCCCCTTTACGGGCAATCAGCTTGACGATGTGAAACCCGCTGGGACTTCGCACAACATCACTGACCTGCCCCGGCTTCAGGTTGGCAATGGCTGAACTCATGACCTGGGGCAGACTATCCAGCGGGCGGAACCCGAGATCGCCACCCTGCATGGCATCGTTTGATTCGGAATAGGTTGCGGCCAATTGCGCAAAATCTCGCCCGGCCTTAGCCTGATCGTCAATCGACACGGCTTTCATGCGCAATTTGTTCAGCGTTTCTGGCGAAGCGCCTTCGGGGATGCGAATAATGATGTGCGCCAGGTGGACTTCTTCACCGGCACCGGTGGCACTCTGGTTAGCCAGGAAGTTATCCACTTCACCGGGTGTCACGTTCACTTTGGCATCAACTTCACGTTCACGCACCCGGGCGATCATCATCTGACTACGAATTTCCTCGCGGAAGTCCGGCCAGGCAATGCCGTCCTTCTCTACCGTCTGACGCATCTGTTGCGTGGTCATCTTCTGGTTGGCCGCAATCCGGTTTAAGGCCTGCTCCAGCTCGGTATCTTCGACCCGAATACCAGCCTCCTGTGCAACCTGCACCTGCGTGCGCTCGGTAATCATCTGATCGAGCACCTGCTGGCGCAGAAACTCGGGTGGCGGCAATTGCACTTTCTGACGCTGCAACTGCATGCTGGCCGAACGAACACGGCTATTGAGCTGATTCTGCGTGATCACCCCGTCATTCACAACGGCAATGATCCGATCCAGTGTCTGCGGTTGATTCGCACGATGCACGGGGGGGTTCTGGCTTGGTGCTGCCTGCAATTGAGGTGTCAGCACAGACAACATCAGGGCGCACACAGCGATGAACCGGCGATTGAACATCTGCATGATCAACAATCCATTAATAGTAAGGATCCGACAGCGGCGGCATGAAGGCTGCATCGGAGGTTCGGGTGTAATTCGGAACGTTACGACGTAAGACATCCAGCGGGCTGGAACCGATACTACCCATACCCTTCAGTTCCAACTGGATAAAGAAGCTGGTATTGAGGAACGGCGTCTGGGTCGAGCTATAGGTCATCGCGCGGTGATACACGGCACGGGCTGTCCAACAGGCCGCGTTGTATTCGAGACCGGCCAGGCTTTCAATCTGCGATGACTGTACGGCGGAATAGGTATAACGACCAACAGCACGCAGCGGGCCCCAAATCTTCCAGGCGGCGCTGACATCGTTCTGCATCACGGCGGTGGCCGTCATACCGGAAGTAGCCGCACCGGGTATGTAATCCTGGTTCTGGTACCGGTACGTGTAGTTAATCACATTCTCTCGACTCGGCTGGAACTTACCGCCAATCGTCGCCCGGTTAATGCGGTTGACACTCGTGGTGTTATTGCTGGCACTATTCGCTTGAGCGTAGGGGCTGACCTGAGCAAAGCCGTTAATGGACGTATAGGGTGCCACCATACCGGATGCCTGAGCAAAGTAGTCATTGGCACCATAGCTGCTGGTCGGCTGGTTCGAATACAGGTTGACCTGCTGCGGCTGGAAGAACACACGCTGCCCCAGGCTGAAGCTCATTAATTGCTGCCCCGTTTTATCCAGGGAGTAACGCGAGGAAATCGCTGCAGTCACCTGATTCGCATTCGACACCCGGTCCCATCCGGTAAACATGTTTTCGCTGAACATCTGGGCATAGCTGACATCGGCCACACCAGTATCGAACAGCGGCAGATTTGTCTGGTTACGATAGGGGACGTACAGGTAATACAGGCGCGGCTCCAGCGTCTGATTCAGATTACGGCCAAAATATTCGGTTTTGCGATCGAAGATCAGCCCCGAATCCAGTGACAAAATAGGCAACGTACGAGATGCCGTGTCGGAGTTGATCGCACTGGTACCCCCATAGGCACCCGAGGTCGTCAACTGGCCTGCATTGGTGTTGTATTGCGTGTAGTGCACCCCGAATTTCGGGGTCAGATAGACACCGGGCAGCTGCCAGCTGGTGGCCAACTGCGGGTAAGCCCACAAGCGATTACCCTGCACATACGATTGCGTCTGGTTCGTAAAGTAAGAACTGTTTGCCGAAACGATGGCATCCAACCGTGTTGGCTGATCAAACATGCCATTACTTTGCAACACTTCCAGCTCATCGTTTTCGTTGAGGCGCACGTTACTAAACCCGGCGGCACCCAACAATGAACGGTTCATGGCAAAGTTGACCTGCGGCAACAACTGATAGGGCGTTGCCACCGGTGCGCTCGGGTTGAAGTTGAGTGTCTGATACCCTTGCGCCACCACCGAAGCATTCCAGGTCGGTGCCGCGTAATTGACGCGACCGGTGCGCGGCAAGTAGGACTGCGACATCGCAGCCAGCGAATTGTTCAAATCCGTGAAGTAGTAGGAATCTGACACGCCCTGCAGATCCCAGGCACCGGAAAGCCCGGGCAGCACGTTGTTGAACTGCTGCTGATGCTGGCTCAAGAAGCTCCAGCGCTCGCGGTTCATCATCCGGTCGTTCGGCATATAGTTGAATGCGTCTCTACCCGTATAGGTAGGCACCGGGCTATTACCCGTGTTGCCGAGATAACGTGCTTCGGTGTTAAACGATACCCCGCGCTTGCCGTAGATGGCCGGTGCAAACGTGACGTCGTAATTAGGCGCCAGATTGAAGTAATACGGGACAATCGTCTGGAAACCATTCAGCTGCGAAGAGCCAAGGCTGGGCGACAGAAAACCGGAATGCCGTCCGCGATCCAGCGGGAAGAACGCATAGGGCATATAGAGGAAAGGCACATCCTGGAAATACAGGAGCGAGTTCGTAGCATCGCCCTTATTCTGCTCATAGTCGGCATGGTAGGTGGATGCACGCATATACCAACCACTATCACCGGCCGGACAGGTGGTGTAGGTGGCGTCTTCTGCCCGGTAGCGGTTTTCACCTTCCAGGTTGATGCGAGCCGCCTGGCCATGGGACATGGTTTCGACGATACGCGCCAGCGGCGTCTGACCGGGTAGATAGGCCACCTGACCTGTCGCTGCAGCCCGCGCCTGGGTTTCAGCATCGGCACCTGCCGCCACGGCTTCGTTAATCGCCGTTTGCTGGCCGGGCTGCTGGCTCAACGTGGCACCGGCGGCAACACCGTACGATGGCATCGTGGTTGCACCACCTGTAGAGGCAGTTGCGCCAGGGTTCCCCATCATCGAACCACCAATCGCCGGGGCATTGAATGACCAGGGGTTGGCTTGCGAAATGCGTCTCTGCTGACGAATCTCGTAATTGACGTTATTGATATAGCCGGTACGGGCGGCAACCACCATTTCGGCGTCGGTACCGGCCATCGTTGTGCCTTGGGACGGGTCGCGATACAGCACATTGCCCTGGGCATCCACATTGTCTTCAACAATGTTATAGACGATACGATCCGCATTCAGGATCGTGCCATCACGGCGCAATTCGGCATGCCCGGTTGCTGTGAGCTCCAGATCATTACGGCCTGTAATGGCATCGGCCAACAACTCTGTCTGATCCTTCGGCAATGCCTTGGCCGGCGTCTTGGCAGCCGCAGCGGCCGCAGCTGTAGGCATCTGATCCTTTTCAATGGCTGGCCCCTGCGCTACCGATTCAGGGTCATCACGCTCACGCAGCGCACCAGCGGTTTCAGCGGGTGCCTGAATTGGCGTTGTCGGAGCGGGTGCCCGTGGCGTTATCGGCGTAGCAGGCACGGTGGGAGCCGGAGCGACTGGTTCAGGGGTTGGAGCAGGAGCGGGGGTGGGTTGAGGCTCGGGGGTCGGAGTGGGTGTCGAAACGGGGGTAGAAACGGGTGCCGGTTGGGCAGCGGCAACCGCTTGAGGTGCCGACGGCGTAGTCTGCCCCATCGGAACCGGTTTGCTGTCCGCCGTTGCCGATGGCTTAACCGCTTTTTTTGGGCTGCGCCCTGTCGGAACACTGCCGCCTAATGCCGCCGGCAATGCTGGTGGTGCCACCACAGGGGTACCACCCAGCAACGCAGGATCCACAAGCAAGGGGGCCATGCGGGTCGGCACGGCACTGCTTTGCGCAAAAACCGGGGCACTGCCAAAAAAAATACCACCCACACCCAACGTCGCCAGGCAGATGACAAGCGGCAGCCGCCCGACTAGAGGGGCTGACATATCTTGGTCTGGCAAACGGGCAAAAGAATCAGGCAGTCTGATGGGCACAACAATCCACGGCAAAAGTTCAGACGATCATTGGGTGGCGAGAGATGCCGACCAGCGACCGCAGCAAGGTAAAATACTGTCAATTCTAGCATTTCTACCACTTCAAGACGCCCTTTTGCCGCAAGGTACCCATGAATATGACGACCGATCTGACAACCGATCCCCGCCTGCTTGCCGGCACTGAATTTACCGCCAACAGCCAGATTTATCCTGGCACCCCGACACTGGCACCCGCTTCCGCCGATGCCAGTTTCCGCCGTTACTTCCGGGCCACCTGGCCCGGCGGCGAGACGGCAATTCTCATGGATGCCCCACCAGACAAAGAGGATGTGCGCCCCTTCATGCAGATCGCCCAGCTGATGGCCGATGCCGGCCTGGTCGCCCCCAAGGTGTTAGCGGCCGACCCGGATAACGGGTTTCTGCTGCTCAATGATCTGGGGCACCAAGGCTATCTAAAATCCCTGCACAACGCAGATGCCAGAACCGCCGACACCCTGATGCGAGGTGCAGTCAATGCTCTGGTGGCATGGCAGAAGCATTCACGGCCCGGGATACTGCCGGTCTACGACGAAGCCCTGTTACAACGCGAGCTCGATCTTTTCCCGGAATGGTGCATTGGCCGCCATGCCGGCATTGAACTTTCGGACAAAGAACAGGTTTGGCTCAAAGGTGTGATGGATGCACTCATCAAATCTGCGCTCGATCAGCCTCAGGTGTTTGTTCACCGTGATTACATGCCGCGCAATATGATGCTGACCGGAGACCCGTCGACACCCGCTATTCTGGACTTCCAGGATGCTGTATACGGGCCAATGACCTATGATGTGGTGTCGCTGTTCCGTGATGCCTTTATCTCCTGGGATGAAGAGCGTGAACTGGACTGGGTCATCCGCTACTGGGAAGCTGCCCGCAAGGCCGGCCTGCCGGTGCATGCCGATTTTGGCGACTTCTGGCGTGCTTACGAGTTCATGGGGCTGCAGCGCCATCTCAAGGTGCTGGGTATTTTCTGCCGCCTAAATTACCGGGACGGCAAGAGCCATTACCTGGAAGACCTGCCACGCTTTTTCAATTACGCCTACCGCACGGCCGAGCGTTATGCCGAACTGCGGCCATTGGTCCCCATTCTGGAACGCCTGTCGCCACGCGATCTGCAAATCGGCTACACCTTCTGAGGCAGACCCCATGCGTGCAATGATCCTTGCAGCCGGCCGTGGCGAACGTATGCGTCCGCTAACGGACCATTGCCCCAAGCCCCTGCTGCCTGCCGCTGGCAAACCGCTGATTGTGTATCACCTGGAACGCCTTGCAGCTGCGGGATTTTGCGATATCGTGATCAATCACGCTCATCTCGGCGAACAACTGGTTGCCGCACTGGGCAATGGCAGCCCATGGGGGCTATCCATCACCTGGTCACCAGAACCGGTTGGTGCACTTGAAACGGCTGGCGGCATCCGGCAGGCTCTGCCGCATCTGGATACCAGCAACGATGATCCTTTTCTAGTCATCAACGGCGATATTTATTGCGATTATCCCCTGCGGGCGATGAGGCTGGATGCCGGAGACCTGGCTCATCTTGTGCTGGTTAACAATCCGATACAACACCCGGCTGGCGACTTCGTACTCACTCAAGGCCGAGTCAGTGATAAAACTGGCGATGGCGCATCCACCTTCACCTTTGCTGGCATCGGCCTCTACCGCCCCAGCCTGTTCCGGGGCCTGACGGCGGGCGCACCCGCCAAGTTGGCACCGCTGCTGCGCACTGCCATGACCAACCAGCGCGTCAGCGGTGAGCATCATCAGGGCCGCTGGGAAGACGTTGGCACACCCGAGCGCTTGACGCTGCTTGATCAGGAATTACGCGCTGCAGCGACACGATAATCCACGCCACTTGTCGCCACCCCGGCGTATGATCAACAGATCGCGAAATAACCTCACACCATGGCCCACCGGAAACTGATTTCACCTCTGCCGCCACTTGCCCCAGCATTTTTTGACCCGATGCCCTTCATGCGTCGCCGTCAACAGATCTTGGCCGAGATGCACAAAAAGGGCCGGGGCGTAGCGATTATTCCCACGTCCAGCGAGCTGATTCGCAACCGGGACACCCACCACCCATTCCGTTTCGACAGCAACTTCTGGTACCTGACCGGCTTTGAAGAACCCGATGCCGTGCTCGTACTCCTGATCAGCGATACGCCGCAAAGCCTGCTGTTCTGCCGCCCGAAAAACCCGGAGCGCGAACTCTGGGAAGGTTTCCGGTTCGGCCCCGATGCGGCGCGCGAACAGTTCGGGTTTGATGCAGCCTACCCATTGGAAGATTTGGACAGGATCGTCTCCGAACATCTGATTGGCGCTCAAACCCTGTGGCACGGTCTGGGCCAGAATCCGGCGTGGGATCAACGTGTCGGCCAGTGGCTTGAACATGCCCGAACCCAATCCCGTGCAGGCAAAGAACCGCCAATGATCGTCGCCGATTGGCGTGCACTGGTCGAGCCCATGCGCCGCAGCAAAGATGTGACCGAACTCGGCCTGATGCAGCGCGCCGCCGACATTGCCGCTAACGCCCATATCCGGGCCATGCAGGCTAGCCGCCCAGGGCTCTATGAGTATCAACTGGACGCCGAGCTGCAATACGCCTTTCTGCAAGCGGGTGGCCACCCACCCTCTTACCCGGCGATTGTGGCTGGTGGTGCCAATGCCTGTGTGCTGCATTACACTGCAAATAACCAGGTGCTGCGTGATGGTGATCTGGTGCTGATTGATGCTGGTTGCGAAGTCAGCGGCTACGCCTCGGATATCACCCGCACCTTCCCGGTCAACGGTCGTTTTAGTGGCGCACAACGCGACCTGTATGCGATTACATTAGCTGCGCAGGAAGCGGCCATTGCAGCAACCCGCCCCGGCGCTGCGTTTCATGCGCCGCATGATGCCGCATTAGGCGTGCTGGTGCAGGGCATGATTGATCTGAAACTCTGCGAGGGCAGTCCCGAAGGCGTGCTTGAAAGCGGTGACTACCGGCGCTTTTACATGCATCGGACGAGCCATTGGCTGGGCCTGGATGTCCATGATGCCGGCCCCTATCATGAAGACAACGAATGGGTGAGCCTGCAAACGGGCATGACGCTGACTATCGAGCCCGGCTTTTACGTTCGGGCCGCTGATGATGTTCCAACACACTTCCACAACATCGGCATCCGTATTGAGGATGATGTCGTTGTCACCGATTCGGGCTGCACAGTGACAACCGCTGCCGCACCCAAAACCATGGATGCGATTGAAGCACTGATGGCAGAGCACGCATGACCGCACAGACGCTTCATCCGAACGATTACGACATCGTCATCCTGGGCGCGGGCCCGGTGGGCAGTACGCTGGCACTATTTCTAGCCGGTACAACCCATCGTGTGTTGCTGGTTGAACAACGCGACTTAGCCGCAAGCCGCAACGACCCGCGCGCCCTCGCTTTATCTGAAGGTGCACGCCAGCTGCTGGCACCACAACAGGCATGGCCTGATAACCAGAGCAATGGCAGTTGCACAGCGATTGAAACCATTCATATCTCGCAACAAGATGGCTTCGGCCGCACGCTAATCGATCGGCAGGATTACCATGTTCCAGCGCTAGGCTATGTGGTGCGCTATGGCGCTTTGCTCGGCAGCCTGCATGATGCGCTGACCCATGCCATATCGCGGTTTCCCGACCAGATCTCCCTGCTGGAAAATACACGCGCCGAGGTCTGCAGCACTTCAGCCCCCCCCGTCAAAGATGATTTCCGGCGAACACTGATGATCGGTGAGCAGACCGTGCGCACCCGTTTGGTCGTCCATGCCGAGGGATCGCCACCGGATAACAGCGCGGATGTGATCACACGTAGCTATGGTCAACGGGCACTGATTTTCGAAGCAGGTCTTGCGAAAAGCCATCAACAACGGGCCTGGGAACGTTTTACCCCGCAGGGGCCACTGGCGCTGCTGCCGATCGACGGTCCCGGCGGCAAACGCGTTTCGGTGGTGTACACCGTGCCAGAAAGCGAAGCCGACACCCTGCTTGCACTGGACGATGCGGCTCTTCTGGCGCGGATCCAGCGCGCCATCGGCCCCCATGCGGTATTTACCGATGTGGGTCCGCGAGCCAGCTTTCCACTGAAGCTTCGTCTGCGCCAACCGGCATATCAGGATCGCGAACTCTGGATCGGCAATGCCGCGCAAACGCTGCACCCTGTTTCCGGACAGGGATTCAACCTAGGCCTACGCGATGCCGCGCTGTTGGCTTATCAGTTACGAGATAGCCTGGACCCCGGCTCTGCGCACACCCTAACCCCCTATGTGAGGAGCCGGCAACTTGATCGCTGGGGGGCTGCCGCATTTACCGATGGTATCGTTCGGGCCTTTTCAACGCCTTTGCCGCCCCTCAACCTGGTGCGCGGCATCGGACTTAGCGCACTGGATCTGATCAGCCCGTTACGTCATTTTGTGGCACGTCGGATGATCTGGGGTGCCCGGGCCTGGCCATAAAAGCCCTACAACCCTGCAGCGCAACAAAGCTGACTAAAATTTAAGCAAAAACAACCGTTTCGGGTTAGAATGCAAGGCTTTTCTTGCCACCTGCCCGCTATGGATTTTGTCGGTTACACCTTGCGAAACAATCTGTTTGTCGCCCCGATGGCTGGCGTCACAGATCGTCCGTTCCGCCAGCTCTGCAAAAAGCTGGGGGCGGGTTTGGCTGTCTCCGAAATGGTGACCTCAAACTCCCTGCTCTACGGCAGCGCAAAAACCCAGCGTCGCGCCAATCATGATGGCGAGGTGGCCCCGATTTCCGTACAAATTGCTGGCGCCGACCCGGCCATGATGGCGGAAGCCGCAAAGTACAACGCCGACCGCGGTGCACAGATCATCGATATCAACATGGGCTGTCCCGCCAAGAAGGTCTGCAACGTGATGGCCGGCTCGGCATTGCTGCAGCATGAAGCGCTGGTCAGCAAAATCCTGACGGCCGTTGTGAACGCCGTACCAGACACACCGGTCACGCTGAAAATCCGTACCGGCTGGAATATCGAAAACAAAAACGCACCATCGATCCTACGCATTGCCGAAGAAAGCGGAATCCGTGCGCTGGCCATTCACGGCCGCACCCGCTGCCAGCAATATCGCGGCGAAGCCGAATTCGACACTATTGCCGCCGTCAAAGCTGCCGCCCATATCCCTGTCATTGCCAATGGTGACATCAGCACACCGGAGAAGGCCAAAGCCGTTCTGGAAAAGACGGGCGCCGATGGTGTCATGATTGGTCGTGCCGCCCAAGGCCGCCCGTGGATCTTCCGTGAGATCGAGCATTATCTAAGGACCGGCGAAAAACTACCCCCCCCTGCCGTCTCGGAAATCCAGGCAATCCTTCTCGAACATCTGGAAGACCTTTACGGCTTTTACGGTACGGAGACTGGTGTCCGCGTGGCACGCAAACATATCTCCTGGTACACCAAGGGCCTCTCCGGCTCCGCTGCTTTCCGCCACCAAATGAATCGTCTGGATCGTATTGACGAGCAACGGGCTGTGGTAGATGACTTCTTCCGTCACCTGGGCCAACGCCACGAACATCTGGTGTATGACAATTCGGCTGAGACGGGTGACGAGGAGCTTGCAGCATGAGCCACACGAATACATCGCAGAATGCGTCTGCGCTGGCACAAGCCGTGACGAGCGCACTGGAAAAGTATTTCACCGAACTCAATGGCGAAACTGCCAGTGGCGTTTACGACATGGTGCTCTCCTGTGTCGAACGCCCGATGCTGGAGGTCGTAATGCATCACGCCGCCAACAACCAGACGGTTGCCGCACAGATGCTGGGGATTAACCGCAATACCCTTCGCAAAAAGCTGTCCGACCACGGACTTCTTTGAAGTGATGTAACGTCTCGCGCACACACAAAACAATTTCCATTTTTTATCTCAATCGACTGTCATCATGAAAATCCGTCAGGCCTTGCTCTCCGTCTCCGACAAAACCGGTGTTCTCGAATTTGCCCAGGCTCTGGATGCCCAGGGCGTTGCCCTGCTGTCGACCGGCGGCACCGCGAAGCTGCTGCGTGATGCAGGGCTAAAAGTCACAGAAATCGGTGATTACACCGGCTTCCCTGAAATGCTCGACGGTCGCGTCAAGACCCTGCACCCGAAAGTGCACGGCGGCATTCTGGCCCGCCGCGATTTGCCGGCACACATGGCAACGATTGAACAACACGGCATTCCGACCATTGACCTGGTCTGCGTGAATCTGTATCCGTTCCGTGAAACGGTGGCCAAAGCTGGTGTAACGCTGGAAGACGCCATCGAAAACATCGACATCGGTGGCCCGGCCATGGTTCGCTCTTCGGCAAAAAACTACAACGGTGTGGCCATCGTTACGGACCCGGCTGATTATGCCCCCCTGATCAATGAGATGAAGGGCAATGCTGGCGCGCTGTCGCTGAGCACGCGTTTTGGGTTGGCCAAGAAGGCCTTTACGCATACCGCCCGTTACGATTCGGCGATTGCCAACTGGCTAACTGGCCTGGACGCTGGCGCGGAAAACCAGCCTTCCGAGGCGGCTCCACCCCCATCGGTCTTCCCGAGCCACCTGCAACTGGCTTTTGATCGTGCTGAAACCCTGCGCTACGGCGAAAACCCCCTGCAAAAAGCTGCGTTCTACCGGGACAGCGTAACGACTGCGGGAGCCATCGCTAACTACACGCAACATGGTGGCAAAGAACTCTCTTACAACAACATCGCTGATGCCGATGCTGCCTGGGAGTGCGTGAAGACTTTCCGCGAACCCGCTTGCGTCATCGTGAAGCATGCCAACCCCTGTGGCGTCGCGGTTGACAACACCCTGATCAAGGCCTACGAAAAAGCCTTCCAGACGGATCCGACCTCGGCTTTTGGTGGCATCATCGCCTTTAATGGCCTGGTTGATGTGGATGTCATCGAAGCCATGAACGCCCGCAAACATTTTGTTGAAGTACTGATCGCCCCCGCTTTCACGCCAGCCGCGATGGCACTACTGCAAGCAAAAGCCAATCTGCGTGTCCTGACAGTACCGTTACCGGAAGGCAACACACCGGTTTACCACGCGCTGGAACTGAAGCGCGTGGGTGGTGGCCTGCTGGTGCAAACGCCCGATGCATTTAATGTTCAGGCCAGCGATCTGAAGGTGGTCACCAAGGTTCAACCAACCCCGTCCCAAATTGCCGATCTTCTCTTTGCCTACCGCGTTGCAAAATTCGTTAAATCGAATGCTATAGTGTTCTGTGGCAACGGCATGACGCTTGGCGTTGGTGCTGGCCAGATGTCCCGCGTTGACTCGACGCGCATTGCCGCTATCAAAGCCGCTAATGCCAATCTGTCACTCGCTGGCTCTGTCGTGGCATCGGATGCCTTCTTCCCGTTCCGCGATGGCGTTGACGTGCTGGCAGAGGCTGGCGCCAAGGCTGTGATTCAGCCGGGTGGCTCCATGCGTGACGAAGAAGTCATCGCCGCCGCTGACGAACATGGTCTGGCCATGGTTGTTACCGGCGCTCGCCATTTCCGTCACTGATCATCAGCACACCCTTTTTACTTTTCAGTAGCCACCGCCATGAATTGTTCCCGATTACTCTCCGGCCTGTTATCCAGCCTTGCGCTCACCTTGGCTGCATCCGCCTACGCGGATGAACCGTCAGCCGACGCATCGACAGCCCCCTCCGAAGCGACAGCAACGGCAACAAACGCACCGCAAAGCGTGGTTGTGGTTGGTTCGCCGGATAGTGATGCCAAAACATCGGAAAGCCAATCCTGGTATAGCAGCGCCTGGGACACAGCCGGCCAGCATCTGTCGGACATCTGGAACAAGGGTGACATCGAGCTTTACGTGCCTTTCTGGAGCTATCACCTGCCGTTTGCGTATAGTCCGGAAAAACGCGCCAGCTACACCGAATATCCGGCCGGTGGCGGTCTGGGTAAAGGTTGGTACAACGCTAGCGGTAACTGGGAAGGGGTCTATGTGATGGGCTTTCAGGATTCTCATGCCCAACCCATGTACATGGCCGGGTATGGCTGGGTTCCCACCTGGAATCCAATCAATGAACAGACCCGCATCGGCGTCGGGGCAACCGTCTTCCTATTCATGCGCTCAGATATCAACAGTTATGCACCAACACCCGGCATCCTGCCCATGGCTACAGTCGGATATGGCCCTGTCGATGTTCAGGTTGCCTACATTCCGGGTGGCCAGGGCAACGGCAATGTATTGTTCTGGTGGGCCAAGTATTCCTTCAAATAATACGCGATTTGAGCAAAACAATTTCGCTGACTCTCGTTTAACTCGCAGGATCGTTTCATGAAAATTCTCGTCGTCGGCTCCGGTGGCCGTGAACATGCCCTCGCCTGGAAGCTCGCACAAGCCGCAGGCGTTACTCAGGTTTTTGTTGCGCCGGGCAACGCAGGCACCGCACGCGAACCGAAACTCGAGAACCTGCCCATCACCGACCTGAATGCGCTAGCCGACTTTGCCACGGACAACGCCGTTCACCTCACCGTGGTTGGCCCGGAAGCCCCGCTAGCCGGCGGCATCGTAGATATATTCCGCGCCCGCGGCCTGAAGATCTTTGGCCCGACCAAGGCCGCTGCTCAACTGGAAAGCTCCAAAGATTTCGCCAAGCGTTTCATGGCCCGTCACAACATCCCAACGGCCGGATTCGAAACATTTACCGACCCGGCGGCGGCACATGATTACGTGACTCACCGTGGCGCGCCGATTGTGATCAAGGCTGATGGCCTGGCGGCCGGCAAAGGTGTGGTTGTCGCCATGACCCTAGACGAAGCGCATGCCGCCATTGATGACATGCTCTCCGGCAACAAGCTCGGTAGCGCTGGTGCTCGTGTGGTCATCGAAGACTTCCTCGATGGCGAAGAAGCCAGCTTCATCGTGCTGGTTGATGGCAAAAACGTGCTGCCGATGGCCACCAGCCAGGATCACAAGCGAATTGGTGACGGCGATACCGGCCCCAACACTGGCGGCATGGGTGCCTATTCACCTGCACCTGTGGTAACGCCCGATGTACACGCCAAAGCGATGCGCGAAATTATTCTACCAACCGTACGTGGCATGGAAGCCGATGGCATTCCGTTTACTGGCTTCCTCTATGCAGGTCTGATGATCGGCAAAGATGGCTCGGTAAAGACCCTGGAATTTAACGCCCGCATGGGGGATCCTGAAACGCAGCCGATCATGATGCGCCTAAAATCGGATGCCGTAAAAATGTTCGAGCACGCCATTGCCGGCACCCTCGATAAGGCCGAAGCAGACATCGAATGGGACCGACGCGTTGCCCTCGGCATCGTGATGGCTGCTCAGAACTACCCGGACACCCCCCGCAAAGGCGATGTGATTCACGGGTTGCCCACTGGCAATTCGGCTGGTGAAGACGCCCATGTCTTTCATGCTGGTACAACCGATGAAAACGGCAGCGTGGTTACCAACGGTGGTCGTGTACTCTGCGTGACGGCGCTGGGAGACAATGTCGCCCAGGCACAGAAACGTGCCCGCGAGGTCCTAGACAAGATTTCCTTCGATGGCGTGCAGTACCGCACGGACATTGGCTACCGCGCCATCAATCGCTAATCATTGGTTGGCTGCTCTTATGGCTCAATTATCCGGTACGCAGCGTTCGCAAGTCGTCGAAAACTATTTCCGTAGCCTTCAACAACGGATTGTTGATGCACTGTCGACACTGGATGGACAACCTTTCCGCAGAGACAGCTGGACGCGTCCGGCTGGTGGTGGTGGCGTTTCCTGCCTGATCGAAGAAGGCAACCTGATCGAGCGTGGCGGCGTCAATTTTTCGCACGTGATGGGCACGCAGCTCCCCCCCTCCGCCTCCGCACATCGTGCCGAGCTTGCCGGGCGGCCGTATGAAGCCATGGGTGTATCTCTAGTCATGCATCCACGGAATCCCTACTGCCCAACGGCCCATATGAATGTGCGCTATTTTGTTGCACACCCCCCCAAGGACCAACCAGAAGTTGAACCGGTATTCTGGTTCGGAGGTGGTATGGATCTAACGCCATACTATGGCTTCCGGGAGGACGCCGTACATTTCCACCAGACATGCCATGATGCCTTGGCACCTCATGGTGCCGATTATTACCCCCGATTCAAGGACTGGTGCGATCGTTATTTTTTCCTAAAACATCGTGACGAAGCCCGTGGTGTCGGTGGTGTATTTTTTGATGATCTCAACGAGCCCGGTTTTGATGCCAGCTTCGCGCTGACGCAATCGGTCGGCGATGCTTTTGTCGCAGCCTATGCACCATTGCTGGAACGCCGCCGCGACATATCTTGGGGCGAGCGTGAACGGGATTTCCAAGCATACCGCCGTGGCCGCTATGTGGAGTTCAATCTGGTTTTCGACCGCGGCACCTTGTTCGGTTTGCAGTCGGGTGGGCGTACCGAGTCAATTCTGATGTCAATGCCACCCATTGTGAAATGGCGCTACGACTGGCAACCTGAAGCGGACTCGCCTGAAGCAGCGCTTTACACCGATTTTTTACCGCATCAGGATTGGTTGGCTTAACGCTGCGTCCTCTGCGTATCAATAAACGCTCGCGCCTTCGCCGTCCATTCGTCAGCGGTCATGCGGCTTAACATGGCATCTGCTGCGTCGAAGAGATCAGAATCGCACTCTTTCTGCGGAATCTGTGTCAAGTACAAACTAAATCGCTGCGAATCGCTCTGATAATGCCGCAAGTTACCCAGATGCGACTGACGCCGGCAATAGGCCAGAAAGCTATCGCTGAGCCCATCACGCGGCCGGAGATCTCGCACCTGGAGCAAGACATCTTCCCAGCGCTCAGACCCGAGCAAAGCACGCAACTCAGCACGAATCAGGCCGGTACTGCGTTTCGAACGCGATGTATGATCTGCCAACATCAGCACTTGAAGCGCCGCTTCAAACTGACGACGAGCCACTAACATTTCTGCCTCTTGCGCCAATCGAGCAGCAACCAGCGTCTCATCATCAGCATCAACTCGCCCCAACCATACTGCAGCACGATCTGCATCGCCTAATGCCTGCGCCGCACGCGCCGCCAGCAAATCTGCATACCCCGCTGCAAAACCGGATTTACGCGCACGTTCCGTTGACTTGATCGCGGCTTCGAAGTGCCCTTCCATCAGCAAGCGCAGGGATGAAAGAAATGCCTGTTGACCACGTCGTTCACGGCGCATGCGACGAAAACGGGCAATACGACCAGGTAAGCGCAGCGTGCCTTGTAGCAATTTTAAGAGAAGGGCGCCCGCGAGCAAGGTCGCCAGCAATGCCAGCACTAGGAAATTAAGCGACATCTCGATACGCCAGCTCGACAAGGCGACAATGGCATACCCATCGTTACGGTGCATTAGCTCAGCCACAACAACGGCCAAGGTACCCAGCACCAGGCTCCAGATCAGCAGCTTTCTCATGTGGCACTTCCTTTGGCACTAGGTTCCGTTGACGCACCACCCGTAGGCGCCATCGATTCCGCCGCCGGTTCTACACCAAGCAATGCATTCCGCAATGCATCCAGCGCCTTTCGAGTCGCATCAAAATCGACCGCAGCCGGATCCATCTGAATTGATGCCAGTCGTTGCAATAGCTCCAGATCATTACGCACCAAAGCATCGGCGCTATCGAAGTATTTGACAATCCAGCTTCTCGCCTGACTCAGCGATTGCTGATAAACCGCTGCATTCCTCTCGACCAGGGCATGGCGGGCATCCAGCAGTAACAGACGCACACTCTGTTGCAGAAAAATTTTCTGCTCCGGAGCGATCAGCGCTGGTTCAGCCTGATCCAGACGTTGAACACGAACCATGCGACGAATCGATTGCCAAATCTCTTCGCCAATCTCGGTGACGAGGGCTCGGGCTTTGTCCATTAGCGTCGGCACATCCACATCCGGCAACGGACTGTTTGTCATCTCGGATGGTGCCGCTTGAATGCGCCTCTCTTGCAACAACGGTAATTTGTCGATGGTGGCAATCACGCCATCAAGCTGCTGCATGGTCTCCCGCAAATCGAGTACCTGACGGTTAGCAAGCCCAGCTAGATCTGTGGCCATTGTCTGGCGCAACACCTGAACTTCAGCCATTGGCACATTCGCCAATAGATTCTGGCCGCGCTCCAGCGCCTGGCCCAACGGCTTATTATTGCCCGTGGCCAACCAGATCTGCCATCCGGCATCGAGCTGTTCTTCAATGCGATCAAGTTGTAACACGAGGCGATCACGCAGGAATGATTGGCGCAACGCCGCCATCTCCTGCTGCAGCCCCTGCTGGTCTGCCAGCGCCGACTCCAGCGCTGCTAGTCTCGCATCGACAGAATCCACTGCAACATCCTCACGCTGCAGTCTCTCCCACAAACGCATCGTCCAGACTTGCTGTCCCAGAATACCAATCACTGCGAAACCAACGAGACCAATGACCAATCGCTTCCCAAAAAAGACGCGTTGAGGCTTTTTGATTTTTAGATCTTCTGGCTTCGTGCTCTCCGTGGGGTTTACGTCACTCATGGCCTATCCGTCCGTGGTTTATTAATCAATGATTGTTACGATTCATTATACGTTTGCAAGGCATCGAGAATACCCTGATCACCGCCTGCGGTAACCGTGACATGATCAAAACCAAGGACCCTTGCCGCTTCGGCAATCCGCGCATGCGGTACCATTACCATAACGCTCCGGAAGCGGGCCGCCAAATCTTCGGGCATGCCCCGCATCAGCCGCTGCAGTGATTCACTACTACTGATGACAGCCAACGTTGGCGGCGTTTGCTCATAAAGTTGCTGGAGCGCCGGCACAGCAAACGGGTTCAACTGACGTTGATAACTGGCCACTTCATCAACGCACCCCCCTCGATCGCGCAAGGCTTGCGCCAAAAAGTCCCGACCACCTTCTCCCCGAATCAGCGCGAACCGTTGCCCATGACAGTTTTCCTCAGAAAAGAATGGCAATGCCATCAGGCCTTCGCTATCGAAACGGTCTGATGGCATGAGAATCTGTTCAACACCCAGATCACGCAAAACCCGTGCCGTGCCGGGGCCAACAGAGGCAGCGGCTAATGAAGATGGCCAGGGCAGCTTCGACGTCAAGATCGGCCATGACGTCCGTACGGCATTCGCACTAACGAATAACACAGCCCGATAACGATTCAAATGCTGCGCTATGTGATTCAACGCCGGCGCTGCAGCTATTGGTGTAATCGCAAGAAACGGTATATGTGAGGCTAAACCACCCAAGGCATGAACCCCCGCCAGCAGGGTATGCGCCTGCCCCTCGGGTCGAGTGATCAGGACATGATGTCCATTCAGCGGTCTGGTTAACGATGCCACTGTTGCACGGTGCTGTCTGACATTAGCCGGCGTTGATCTGACAGATCAGTTGATCGGCACCTTGTCCCAGCAATGATTCGGCCAGTGCCTTACCGAGCTGTTCTGCCTCTGACCAAGGGCCACGACACTCACCCGCAACAATCTTGGTGCCATCCACCGAGGCAACCAGACCGCGCAACCAGAAATGCTCACCATTTTCCGGCACAGCAAAGCCAGCAATCGGTAGATGGCAGCTACCACCCAGCCGGCGGGAGAATGCGCGTTCTGCCGTGACGCATGCGGCTGTCGCAGGATCTGCCAGTGCATCCGCAATACGCTGCATGAGCGGCTGCCCTTCACAGATTTCGATGCCAAGCGCCCCCTGACCGGGTGCCGGTAGCATGTCTGAAGGGTCAATCCGAGCACGGATCCGTTCAGCCAATCCCAGACGAACAAGTCCGGCCGCCGCAAGAATAATGGCGTCGAACTCACCCTCGTCGAGCTTACGCAAGCGTGTGTCCAGATTGCCGCGTAGGGGTTTGATGACCAGATGCGGGAATCGGGCTCGCAACTGAGCCTCCCGACGTAGGCTGGATGTGCCAACGACAGCGCCGGCCGGCAGATCTACCAGGGTGGCATAACGGGGGCTGACAAAGGCATCACGCGGGTCCTCCCGCTCGCTGATGGCGGCCAAAACAAAGCCTTCCGGCATCTCCATGGGTACATCTTTCATGGAATGTACGGCCAGATCAGCTCGGCCTTCAGCCATCGCAACCTCTAGCTCCTTGATGAACAGCCCTTTGCCGCCAATCGCTGCCAGGGGCCGATCCAGAATCTGATCACCACGCGTGGTCATGCCCAGAATCTGGACATCACGATCCGGGTTTTTCGCCTGCAATAGGGCTTGTACGTGTTTGGCCTGCCACATGGCCAGTCGGGATTCTCGGGAGGCGATAACAAGAGGCGTCGACATAAATTATTTCAAAATCCAACGGTGCAAAGACTGCGGGTGCAATTACCCGAATGAATGCAATCCTAGCACGCGGCATCCCTTATAATGTACGGTTTACAGCCACTTTTGCGACTTGCTGCCATGTCTGCCAACGAAAAGACCCAAGCCTCCACGCCCTACACCTGGGCAGGCCGTTTTGATGAACCGATGTCGGATCTCGTCAAACGCTATACTGCATCGGTTGATTTCGACCAGCGCCTCTGGCAACAGGATATCCGCGGCTCGCTGGCGCATGCCCGAATGCTCGCCAAACAACAGATCATCAGCGCCCAGGATCTGGCCGATATTGAACGCGGTATGACGCAGATTCTTGGCGAACTGGAACGTGGCGAGTTCACGTGGTCGCTGGATCTGGAAGATGTACACCTCAATATCGAGCACCGACTGACCAGCCTGGTCGGTGATGCTGGAAAGCGTTTGCATACTGGCCGTTCGCGTAACGACCAGGTCGCTACTGATATTCGCCTGTGGCTACGCGACAGCATTGACATCCTGCTTGAACTCTTCAAGCGCCTCCAGCTGGCACTCGTAACGCTGGCAGAACAGCATGCAGCGACACCGATGCCGGGCTTTACACACTTGCAAGTAGCTCAACCAGTCACCTTTGGCCACCACCTGATGGCCTATGTGGAAATGCTGGCGCGTGACGCCGAACGCCTGACGGACATGCGTCGTCGCGTCAACCGCCTACCGCTGGGCAGCGCTGCGCTGGCGGGCACAACCTACCCGATCGATCGTCACTTCGTCGCTGAACAACTGGGCTTTGAGGCGGTGTGTGAAAACTCGCTGGATGCCGTATCGGATCGTGACTTCGCGATCGAATTCTGTGCCGCAGCATCACTGGCTATGATTCACCTGTCGCGCTTCTCCGAAGAGCTGGTACTCTGGATGACGCCACGTTTTGGCTTTGTCATGCTGGCGGATCGCTTCTGCACCGGTTCGTCGATCATGCCGCAAAAGAAGAACCCGGACGTACCAGAGCTGGCGCGTGGTAAAACGGGTCGAGTCATCGGTGATCTGAACACGCTGCTCGTCCTGATGAAAGGCCAGCCGCTGGCCTACAACAAAGACAACCAGGAAGATAAAGAACCGCTGTTCGATGCTGTCGATACCCTGACCGATACGCTACGTATTTTCGTTGATCTGGTACCGGGTATCACCGTGCGACCGGAGCCAATGGCCAGTGCACTGCTTCAGGGTTACGCGACCGCTACCGACCTGGCCGACTATCTGGTGCGCAAAGGTCTGCCCTTCCGCGAAGCGCACGAAGTGGTGGGGCTCGCTGTCAAGGCCGCAGAAAAGAAAGGGGTGGACCTCGCCGACCTGACGCTCAACGAGCTGCAAGCCTTCTCGCCACTGATTGAATCCGATGTCGTGCATGCCTTGACTGTCGAAGGCTCCCTGGCTGCCCGCAATCACATTGGCGGCACAGCGCCGAAACAGGTCAAAGCGGCGATCGAGCGCGCACTGAAACGCCTCGCATAAGCCCCTGCCCTCTTAGAAAGCGATCCCGAAGAGGATCGCAGCCCCCATTACGAGAAAAATGCCCGCGGTGATTCGATGAATCATGTCGATGGGCATTCTTTTCGCCAACGCATCGCCGAAAAAGACCACCGGCACGTTAGCGATAACCATGCCCAGCGTCGAACCGGCAACAACCGCGGTGAGATCCTGAAAGCGTGCCGCCAAAATTGCCGTGGCGATCTGGGTTTTGTCACCCATCTCCAGCAGAAAGAAGATAACCGTCGTCATGACAAAGACGCCATAGCGCTTCATCCGATTCTCAGCGACATTCTCTTCGTCAGCATCCAGCTTATCGGGAATTAACATCCAACCGGCCATAACGACAAAGGATCCTGCCAGAATCCAGCGGGTCCATTCCGGGCCCAGCCATTCAAAGACGGACTCACCAACCAGGGCCGCTAGGGCATGGTTAATGATCGTGGCAACCAGGATGCCTCCACTGATCGCCCACGGCGAGCGGTAACGCGTCGCTAGCACCAGTGAGAGCAACTGGGTCTTGTCGCCTATCTCAGCCAGCGCTACGACCCCCGTAGCGATCAGGAAGGCCTCCATCGGGATCAGTTCTTGTAAGGCTCAACCAGTGCCTGCAGTTCGCCAGCCTGGAACATTTCCATCATGATGTCGCTGCCGCCAATAAACTCACCATTGACGTAAAGCTGTGGAATTGTCGGCCAGTTGGCATAGACCTTCACGCCCTCACGGACCTCGGGATTTTCCAGCACATTCACGCTGAAAAATTTGCTGACACCGCTTTCGCGCAGCAGCTTGCAGGCCCGCTGCGAGAAACCACACTGCGGAAACTGCGGGGTGCCCTTCATGTACAGAACGACCGGATGGCCTTTGACCTGTTCATCAATAAGGGCCAGCACGGGATTATTGTTGTCGCTCATAGTCTGACTCCATCATCTGTTGGGTAAAACGATCACGGAGTCTAGCCAAGCCGGCGCAGCTCGTCAAACTTAAAACTCAACGATGAGATCTCAACTTTTCAATCACGCTGTAGAGGCTCATACCTGCCAGCAAGCTGGCCATGTAGATCACACCTTCAGGTACACCCGCCCCCAGGAGTACTAAGCCGGGCCCGGGGCAAATGCCCGTAATGCCCCAACCTATGCCAAAAAGGACTGAGCCGGCAATCAGGCGTCCATCAATCTTGCGACTGCTCGGTAGGTTCAAAGGCTCACCCAACAAAGTTTTAGGTTGCCTTTTCAGCATCGCAAAACCAATACTCCCAACGACCAGGCCACCCCCCATCACCAAACCCAGTGACGGATCCCATGGGCCTGCCACATCGAGAAACCCAACAACCTTTGCAGGATTGGCCATCCCGGACAGAATCAGCCCTAGGCCGAGTAGCAAACCGGCCAGACCGGCTGTTATCCATTGATAGACACGACTCATCGATCAGGCTCCCAGCACATGGCGCATGATAAAAACCGTCACGATGGCCGAACCCATGAAACTGCACACAGCCATTAGCGAACGCAACGAGAACCGAGAAAGGCCGCAAATCCCGTGACCACTGGTGCAACCATTGGCATACCGTGTGCCTAGGCCAACCAGCAGGCCGCCAATAACGAGCCCCATGGTACCAATTTGCTGTACGGATTGCGGCAAAGCCGTGAGCATCGACCACACAGTCGGCGCGCCAATCAAGCCGATCAGAAAGGCAACGCGCCAGCCAAAATGTTCACGCTTCTGTTGAACCAGCAGCTCAATCAGATGGCCAAGAATACCGCTGATGCCCGCAATACGACCATTCGTCCAAGCCAGCCACACGGCAGCCAGACCGATCATGCCACCACCGATCAATGCCGCAATTGCTGCATTGAGTGTGAATGCATCCCAATCAATCGTCATACAGCACACCCTTTGGTGGCCGACGCTTTGGTTTTGGCCGAAGACGTGGGCGTTGTGCAATACAGACGATGCAGTGTCTCAAGAATCACCTGCACATGCGGATGGGCAACTCGATAATAAATATATTTCCCATCACGGCGGGTTGCAACAAAACCTTCATTACGCAACACGCCCAGCTGCTGTGACAGCGTTGGCTGTTGAATGTTCAGCAATTCCTCTAACTCGCCAACCGAGTATTCTCCTTCCAGCATCTGGCAGAGCAATAGCAGACGATCAGGATTGCCGATCACTTTAAGCAAGGAAACGACCTGCGCAGCTTGCGTCCGCATCCAATCGAGGTCGAGGACAGGTGCATTAGCAGGGGCTCGGGGCGAAGTTGACACAACTTCAGCTGGTTTCGGTTTTTTGAGTGCCATGTTTTCTCCTGGGGTAGGAAATTTATGGATTTTTTCTCATTATACCACTAGATATATACATCTGGAATGAAACTGAAGTAAACCAACCGTGATTTGGCAGGACCTGCGATAGAATTCTTGCATGACATTGTTCCCAACCTGGAAAAAACCCAGCGGCGCACCTGTGGCCTGCGTTGAGAAGATCAAGGTTCTTAACGAGAATTTTGCAGAACTTCGTAATCTTGCGCAGGAAACATTGGACGATGCGCTACTACTCGGTTGTAGCGAGGCGCAGATCCGTCAGGCACTACGTGACTTGGTCGATAGTCTGGACACAGACTATAAAGAACTACCGGAATAACCCCTTTATAACCAGTTGAGGCGTCGTGCAGGCCAATCTAGGACAGCTGTCCGATCAATCATTCTTGACGCCAGATGCGGATAAGCTTCGGCAATAACCTGTCGGGCGAAGCCTGACAAAAAGCGGGCTTTCAATTCGGCACGGGCTCGATCAACGCCAATGCTTTCATAAGGCACCGATGAAAACAGCAGGAAACCATCTTCAGGAATTCTGCCTGCCTGCATATTCGCCTCAATAATCCCCGCCGCTTTGATAATCGGCTCGGCCAGATTGGGGCTATATGGACCGATGATTAAAGCCAGGTTAGGGGTATGTAAGAAATCAAAGCCCCGCCCCAGGCAAATCATCCATTCACGGTGTTCAATGTCGAGTTGACGGTGCCCCTCGACCAGAGCCTGGCGCATGCGGGATACATGACTGAAATTCCCGAGTAGGAGCGGTATCAGATCCTCTTTCACGCTGCCATGCATATCCGGAAACAGCCGATTCAGGCGATGTCTCAGATCGATTGGCTCTGCTTCGGCCAAGTCTGCAACATCAAGGCGCTCGCCATGCGCACCATGGAGCACGAGCGCCTCTTCGTCGGTTTCAAAGCCACAAACGAGTGGATAAACCGTGGCATGCGCTTCACCGAATACCGCGGATATCTGCTCACGAATCTTTTGGGTATGCGCCAATGCCGCCGCCTGATCGTAGCCAAAACCAGCACATCCCCGATGGGCATCGGACTTCGAATAGTGGTAAGTCACCATAAACAGCACACGCCGACCTTCGTGCACCCGATCCATCACGTACTGCGTGACCACTTCACCAAGGTGCGGCCACCCTAGGTCAAAGCGCCCGCCAAGATTGCGGAATGGCATCAGAATGCCGACAGGCATGCCTGTGGCTACAGGAATATTGATACGGCCATCCATACACTTTAAAACGGCGATGGCGGTAGGATGCTCGCTCAAATATAGCGAACGAGCCAGAACGGCTTCTGGACTTCGAAATGCATCTCCGTGGCGTTCAGCCAGATCGGCAAGCCAATCGATTCGCGCGCTGATCGGCTGCATTTGCATCGTGCTCATTCTGGGCTCCTGCAAACAGTCGGAACTACCTCATATCTTGGGAAATGCTACGAGATGATCAATTTCCAAGCGGATACCGATCATCTCACCCACCGCATGGTCGTGGTGACTCGGCACCAACGACAGTACCCGATCACCGGAAGGAAGTTCGAGCGTATACAAGAATGCAGCACCACGAAACACGCGTTCGAGGACGCGTGCCCGCACCGTACTGTGGTCATCGTGCTGGATATCATCCGGGCGAATCAACACATCCACGAACTCACCTTCCGGAACATCAACTGGTTGGATCCGGCAAAGCTCACCTAGCTCAAAGCTGATGCAATTATGTCCGCTAACGCGGGCCGGCAGGAACACACCATCACCTACAAAGGTAGCAATATGCCGCGTTGCCGGTTCGTGATATAGCGCATACGGAGACGACCACTGCTGCAGTTGTCCATCAACCATCACCCCGACACGATCAGCCATAGCAAAAGCTTCCTGCTGGTTATGCGTCACCAGCAGTGCGGTTGTCCCTGTGGCCTTGAGAATGTGGTGGACATCGATTGAGAGACGTTCACGCAGCTCCACATCCAGATTCGAAAATGGCTCATCAAGCAGTAACAAGGTTGGACCTGGTGCGAGGGCACGGGCCAAAGCGACACGTTGCTGCTGCCCACCCGATAACTGGTGTGGATAACGTTTCCCGGCCTCAGACAGACCGACCAGCGCCAGCATTTCAGTGACCCGATGACGTTTATCGGCACTCGCCCATTCGCGCAGGCCAAAGGCAACATTATCGGCCACTGACATATGCGGGAAAAGTGCATAGTCTTGAAACACCATACCAATCTGACGTCGCTCGGGGGCTAACTGCCAATCCGCATCTGCGACCCAATGACCATTTAAGGCAATGCGCCCTGACTGGAGTGGTTCAAAACCGGCGATTGCCCGAAGAACGGTCGTTTTGCCACAACCGGAACCGCCTAGCAAACAACCGATCTCGCCTGGTGCCAGACTAAACGACAAACCACTGACCACCGACTTACCGGTGTAGCCCAAAACCACCGAATCCAGAATCAGTGCATCCATAAGTTTCTTTAACCCGTCAGTGGAAACCAGTCTCGGATTTCCTGACCAATAGAATAACCGGCAAAAGGCCCGCCAGCACAATGGCCAGACTTGGCAGGGCTGCCCGATCCCACATCCCTTCCGAAGTCATCTCGAATACGCGTACCGCCAGCGTATCCCAGCCGAATGGTCGCGTCATGAGCGTAATTGGCATTTCTTTCATGACATCGACGAACACGATCAGAACTGCTGTCATTAATCCGCCTCTCACCATCGGCAACTGCAAACGCAACAACACCTGACGCGGAGATAGGCCGAGCGACCGCGCTACGTTACCCTGATTACGGGTGATACGTTGCATGGCAGCATCGATCGGTTGATAGGCCACTGCCAGAAACCTCGCCGACAAGGCCAACAACATCACGAGCAATGATCCTTTGAGAATTTCAGATACTTCCCAGCCGAGTGCGCTGGCCAAGACGATCAACCGGTTATCAAGCCAGGCTACGGGGATGAATACGCCCACGGCCAGCACAGTCCCGGGGATGGCATAGCCAAGGGTTGCTAAACGCACGATCCATTGGGTAGTCTGATCTTTATGGTGTTGCCGTATCGCGCTGAGTAATAACCCCAGCACAGTCACCACCAGTGCCGCCAGTCCGGCCAACCAGATGGAGTGCAAGAGAAAAACAGGGTATCGCGCATCAAAATCAGTCACCCAGACATCGCGCACCCACACAAGCAATTGCAGCAACGGTACGGCAAATGCCATGGCAAAGACCAGACCGCAAAACACGACCGCTGCCCAACGTGAACCGCCCGTTAAACGGATGCGAACTGGGCTGAAGCTCTTGTTGGCATAGCGTCGGTTATCCTGTAGCCGCTGATCCACTACCGCTAGAACCAGCACAAAGAGCACCAGTAGAGACGCCAGTTGACTGGCGGCTGATAGATTGAAAAGAGAAAACCAGGCTTTGTAAATGGCGGTGGTGAAGGTATCAAAACTAAAGATAGATACGCTCCCGAAGTCAGCCAGTGTCTCCATCAGCGCCAACGTCATGCCGCCGGCAATCCAGGGACGCGCCATGGGCAACGCCACCTTCCAAAAGGCCTGGAAGCGGGTATAACCTAGGGCTTGCGCAGCTTCAACCGCCCGCAAGCCTTGCGTCATAAAGGCATTACGGGCCAGAAGATAGACGTAAGGATAAAAAGCCAATGTCAGTACCAGCACGACCCCGCCCGTGGAGCGAATCGGGGGAAACCAGGGTACGCTGCCAAACCAAAGGCGTAAGGTTGTCTGTACTGGGCCGGTAAAATCGAGCAATCCTACTTGAACAAAAGCGAGCACATAGGCCGGGATCGCCAGTGGCAACATTAGTCCCCAGGAAAAGAATCGCCGTCCGGGAAAATCACATACTGCCGTCAGCCAGGCTAAGGGAACCCCGAGGAACAGGACCCCTGCGCCCACCCCAAAAATCAAAATCACCGTATTGATTAAAACGCCCGGCAATACATATTCTGCAAGGTGCGACCATATTTCAGGCTGCGGATCAAAAAACGAGGCCAGAACAACAAAAAGGGGGATGAGCGTTAAAGCAGCAATGGCCAGGGCCCGCAAGGGGCCCCAGCCACGCCAGTTCCATAGAGATCCGCGCTGTTGCACGGTTAGGAGCTTTCTTCCATCAAAAGTCCGTATCAGCGATATCCCGCGCGGTCCATCAGCTTGGTTGCTGCTGCCTGCAGTTCACCGGCTTTCGACACGTTGATGAGGTCCATTTTATAAGGTCCCCAGTGACGAATGATCGAATCCGGTTTGACTTTGGGGTTGGCGGGATATTCGAAATCTTCATTCGTATAAATCGATTGCGCTGTCTCACTCGATAGCCATTCGATCAGCTTTTGAGCCCCGGCGGCATTCGGTGCGTTTTTGGTCACTCCCGCGCCAGATACGTTCACGTGAACGCCTCGCTCTTTCTGGTTCGCCCAGAACAACCCGACCGGGAGATTGGGATCCTTATCCAGGGCACGTGCTAGGTAGTAGGTATTCACAATACCGACTTCACACTGTCCTGCGGCCACTGCTTTGATCACGCCGTTGTCATCCGCAAAAACATCGGTTGCCAGATTGGCAATCCAGCCACGCACCACCTCTTCAGTCTTCTGCTCCCCTAATGTCGCCATCATCGTCGCCACCAGCGATTGGTTATAGACCTTCTTCGAGGTGCGCAGGCAGAGTTTCCCTTTCCACTCGGGCTCGGCCAGTGCTTCATAGGTTGAGAGCTTCGAGGGATTCACAAATTTCTTGTTATAGATGATCGTACGGGCGCGTACCGACAAACCATACCACTCACCTTTAGGATCGCGTAGGTTAGCCGGGATGTTGGCATTCAATACTGGCGACTTAATCGGCCGCAACAAACCAAGCCGCCCAGCATGCCAGAGGTTACCGGCATCAACCGTAATGAGCACATCAGCCGGGCTTTTGGCGCCTTCTGCTTTGAGACGCTCCAGCAACGGACCCTCCTTATCGGTCAACAACTGGATCTGCGTGCCTGTTTCTTTGGTGTACGCATCAAAAAGTGGCTTGATCAGTTGCTCGTTGCGTGCCGAGTAGACAGTGACCGTATCCGCATTGACCCCAGCCGTAACCAACATCAGCGCCGATGCCAGCGCAGTTGCAAAGTTTGGCAGAAGTGTCTTGCGTGGGCGAAGCACGATTTTCATAGGGGCATCCTGTGACAGAAGACATTGCGTCAAAGCCTGCATAATACTACGAATAATTCTCATTAACAAGCGTTAGCCCGCATCGATGAGTGCCTGACGTGTGCGATGACTGGCCAAACGCTCCAACCACCACTGTTGCGCCGGGCCGGGCTCCCGACCACCCACGCGCCAGGCATAGGACAACATGGCTGGCCGCCGAGCAGGGATTCGTGCCTTTTCTATCAAACGACCACTCGCTAGTTCAGCGCGAATCAATGGTTCAGGCAAATAACCACAGCCCAAACCACGTACCTGGGCCGCAATCTTCAGGGCCATTGAAGGGACGGTCAACACATCCTGTCCCGGCAAGAGCCCCACGGTCATCGGAGCCAGTTGCTGCGCACTATCGGCCAGAGCCACCATCCTGTGGGGCATCAGTAACTCGTCGGTAATGGGCCCCGCAACACTGGCCAATGGGTGGTTTGGCGCCACGACAAAAACAAACGGCATGTCTCCCAGTGGGGCACTCTGAATGCCAGCCGGCGGTGCCGGTTGGTCCGCAACACCAATTGCGAGGTCCGCCCGCCCACTGACCAGAGCTTCCCAAGTCCCAGAGAGTGTCTCACGCTGTAACTTGATACGTGTCGGCGGCCTTTGTGCGAGAAACTCAGCGATCAGATCAAGAATAGTGGCTTCCGTGATGATGCTATCGACGGCAATATTCAACACGGCTTCCCACCCGGTCGCTACGCGACGGATGCGTTGCGCCACGGTATCCAGTTCGGCCAGCAAGCGCTCGCCTTCATGGACGAGTTCCGTACCCGCTGCCGTAAGACGTGCCTGACGGGATCGACGATCAAAAAGCAACACATCCAGTTGCTCTTCAAGCTGACGAATACTGTAGGTCACAGCAGACGGCACCTTGCCGAGCGCCCGTGCCGCCGCAGCAAAACTCCCGGTTCTGGCAATCAGGCTCACCATCTGCAAAAGCTCCGGTGTTAGGGGGAAACGATGCATGACACCCTCGTTAATTCAAATAATTTGAATGATGCCATCAATCCGGGGGCGCCATACACGGGGTTCGAAGCTTTTAGAGTGAGCGCCATCTCAAAGGAGTCTGTCATGCAGATCAAACGACCCGCCAATGAACGAGGCTACGCCGAGCACGGCTGGCTGCGCTCGTTCCACAGTTTTTCCTTCGCCGATTACTTTGACCGAAATTATATGCACTTCGGGCCGCTACGCGTGATTAACGAAGACTGGGTCGCCGCCGGCACCGGTTTCGGCATGCACCCGCACAAGGATATGGAGATCGTCACCTATATCCTGGAAGGCGAACTCACCCACCAAGACAGTATGGGGCATCAGGAAGTCATTCGTCCTAACGATGTCCAGCGAATGTCGGCAGGCACCGGTGTTTATCATAGTGAATTCAATCGTCATCCGAATAAGACATGCCACCTGTTGCAGATCTGGATCATGCCAGACCAGAAAGACCTGAAACCGGCATACGAGCAAACCGCTTTTGACCCGGATGAAAAGCGCGGCAAACTACGTCTAATCGCCGCACCCGATGGTGCCGAAGGTGCCGTGACCATCCACTCCAATACACGTATCTATGCCGGCCTGTTCGATGGTACGGAACATGCCACACATCCTTTAGCCACTGAGCGCATGGCCTATGTGCACGTGGCACGTGGCAGCATTACCGTCAATGGCGAACAACTCACCGCAGGCGATGCCCTCATGCTGCGCAATGAAGCCGCCGTAACTTTGAACCATGGCACGCAAGCCGAGGTTCTTGTCTTCGATTTACCCCAGCAATAAAACCCAACCCCAACGGAGCACACCATGAACAAAATCGTTGTTGTCTACCATAGTGGCTACGGCCATACCCTCAAACAAGCCGAAGCCGTTGCCAAGGGCGCCGGTGCTGAACTCGTTGCCATTGATACCGAAGGCAATCTGTCAGAAGCGCAATGGGCGTCGCTGGATGACGCTGATGCCATCATTCTCGGCTCGCCAACATACATGGGTAGCGTGACTTGGCAGTTCAAGAAATTTGCCGATGCCAGCTCTAAAGCCTGGTTTACTCAAAAATGGAAAGACAAGGTTTTTGGCGGTTTCACCAATTCAGCCACCATGAACGGTGACAAGCACTCGACGATTCACTACTTCATTACCCTGGCCATGCAACATAGCGGCATCTGGGTTGGTACCGGTCTGATGCCGTCCAATAGCAAAACGGCAAAACGCGATGACATCAATTTTGTGGGCTCCTTTGCCGGTGCCATGATGCAGACACCCTCTGATGCCTCGATTGACGAAGTGGTTCAAGGCGATCTGGAAACCGCCCGCCTTTATGGTGAACGCATCGCCCAAATCACACGCCAATTCAAGGGATAATCCCGTGCTGCTGCCCACGCTATTTGTTCCCCATGGCGCACCGACCTTCGCCCTTCGTCCAGGAGCGGCTGGCGCGGCGCTGGTGGATCTTGCACAACAAGTTGAGCGCCCTAACGCCATCATCGTTGTCAGTCCACACTGGGAAACGTCCGAGCCGACCGTGGGCAGCGCAAGCGACCTAGACACCCTCTATGACTTCGGCGGCTTTCCCGGTGAGCTGTATACCCTCAAGTACCCAGCCCACAGTCATGCCGGACTTGCCCGGCAAGTGGCCGAATGCCTGCAAGACGCTGGCTACGCGCCGCGGATTGATTCACAGCGTGGGCTTGACCATGGTGCCTGGGTGCCGCTGCGCATGATGTACCCTGCCGCCGACATTCCGATCATTCCCCTGTCAATCAAAGCACATGCGGGTGCTGCATATCACTATGCCTTGGGTCAGACACTCCAGCCACTCTCAACACAGGGTTTCCTCATCATCGGTACCGGCAGCATCACGCATAACCTGCGCGACTACATGATCTGCGGACACAATGCTCTTCCGATACCTGACTATGTCACCCGCTTCGCGGACTGGGTAAACGATCAGTTACAGAGCGGCAACCTGCCCGAACTGATCGACTATCGCAAAACTGCCGATGATGCCGCCCAGGCCCACCCAACCGAGGATCACTTCATGCCATTTTTTGTCGCCTTGGGCGCGGCGGGTAGTCATCCGAAATCCGAGCGTTTCTACGCTGGCGTCGATGATCTCGTCATCGCCATGGACGGCTATCGTTTTAAGCAGGCGGTACAATAGCGGTTTATCATCTACCGAGAGTCACGATCATGTCCGCCATTCCCGCTTGCCCCCAATGCACCCTTGAGAACACCTACCCGGATGGCGACAACTACGTCTGCGCTGACTGCGGTTTTGAATGGCCGATGATGGCAGAATCCGTTGAAGAGGATGGTCCGCGTATTGTCAAGGATGCCAACGGTAATGTGCTCAACGATGGCGACAGCGTTGTCCTGATCAAAGATCTCAAACTGAAGGGCTCATCGAGCACGATGAAGGTCGGCACCAAGATCAAGAGTATCCGAATCGTTGAGGGTGATCACGAGTTGGATTGCAAATCTGATTTCGGCAATATCATGCTCAAGGCCTGTTTTGTGAAGAAAGCCTGATCGATTTCGGATTTGCACTTCAGAAAAGCAAAGGCCACCCCATCGGGTGGCCTTTTTCGTTACGAGAATTTATTTAGTCGCTTGTTCCGTAACCCACCGGATCCGTTTTACCCGAGAACATGTGATAGACACGCAGGAAGTAGAAAACGACCAGCGGAAACATCACGATCGCACCCCAGAACATGAATTGCAGCGACACCGCCGGTGCGGCAGCCTGCTCAATAGTCAGTGAGTACGGCATCATGTAGGGCCAGAAAGAGAGCGCGAGGGAACCGAAGGCCGACACAAACATCAGCATGGCCCAGGCAAATGGTGCACGCTCGTGCGGGCAATCATGACGACTGGTTTTAAAGGCTCCCAGCAGACCGATAAAACCCAGGGCTGGCACCACAAAGTGCCAGATCGGGGCCTGCTCCCACGCATGACGGACTTGCAGATCAATACCCTGTGTCACCAGGAAGGCCACCAGAATAAAGACGCTGAAAGCAATCGACAGGCCACGCAATTGTGCACGAGCACGCTGAGCCACAGCACCTTCCGTCTTAAGAATGAGCCAACCGGCACCGAGCATACTGTAGCCAAGCACCAGGCCAACACCACACAAGACAGGGAATGGTGCCAGCCAATCCCAGCCGTTGCCAACGTAGGTGGTACCCTCAATCGGCAGGCCTAGGATCATGGTTCCAATGGCAGCGCCCTGAACAATGGTGACCACGGTCGAACCAACGACGAAGCCCCACTCCCAGAGACCACGTGCCTTCAGGGCCTGTTCACGGTACTCGAAGGCGACACCGCGAAAAATTAGCCCAATGAGCAGTAGCACCACCGGCAGATAGAATGCCGACAGGAAAATGGCGTAAATGGCTGGAAAAGCACCAAACAGACAGGCCCCGACAATAATCAGCCAGGTTTCGTTGCCATCCCAGAAGGGCGCAATCGCGCCGATGACGGCATTTCGCTCATCATTGTTTTTTGCCGTTGCAAACAATATGGCCGCGCCAAGATCATAACCATCGACAATGATGTAAACGAGGATCGAAAAAGCGATCAGACCCGCCCAGAAATACGGCAGCCAGGGGCTCATGGATTCCAGACTCATACTGCCTCCGACATGTTCGGACCGTCATTCGACGGGCCCTTCTTGAAAAGATTCCAGATGTAGCGGAAACCAAAGCTATAAACGATCAGGTACACCGTCACATACAAAACAAGACTGGTTAAAGCATGATTAAACGTCAGTGATGGCGTAACCGCATCGGAGGTACGCAGCAGACCTGTTACGACCCACGGCTGACGCCCTACTTCGGCGGTGTACCAGCCGGCCATCACACAGATCCAGCCAATTGGGAAGGAAATAGCAGCGACATTCAGGAACCAGCGCGACTTCTCAATACTATTGCGGTAATTGTGCCAGCTGCCGTACCAGCCGATGAACAACATCAGCAGCGATAGACCCACCATAATGCGGAATCCATAGAATGGCACCAGGAACGGTGCACGCTCATCTGCAGGGATGTCTTTGATCCCACGCTGATATGAATCCGGGTTACCGGAATCGACCACGCTACCGATCACAGGAATACTGATTTCAAAGCTGTTTTTTTCAGCCTTGTTATCTGGCCAGGCAGCAACAATCAGGGGTGCGCGTGTGCCACTCTCCCAACGGCCTTCAACCGCCGCAAATTTACCCGGTTGATAATCACGGATGATTTCACCGGCCAGGTGGCCAAAGCCCATCTGGATCGGCGTAAACACTGCCATCAAGCCCATACCCCAGATCAGCATGGCTTTAGCCGTTGTCTTATGCACACCTTTGAGGGTGTACCAGGCACCTGTTGCAGCAACAACGGTGGCGGTCGTCAGATAGGCGGCCAGCAGCATATGCAACCAACGCGTAATGAAAACATGACCGCCAATAATTTCTCGCCAGTCGGTTGGCACAATACGACCGGCAGCATCAATGGCATGCCCCACCGGCACCTGCATCCAGCTGTTGTTGGCCAGAATCCAGAACGATGACAGCGTCGTACCCAGTGCCACCAGGCAACAGGCCGTCAGAAACGCGCGCGGCGATACCTTGTTCCGACCAAACAGCACCACACCGAGGAAGGTGGCTTCCAGAATGAAGGCCGTGAAAGACTCATAGCCCAACAGCGGGCCCTGAATGGGGCCGGTTTTCTCGCTGAGAACACTCCAGTTCGTCCCGAACTGAAAGGCCATGACAATCCCGGAGACGACCCCCATCCCGAACGAGACGGCAAAGATTTTGACCCAGAAATCGAATAGCGTGCGGTATACGGGGTTACCCGTTGCCTGATGGCGCCACTCGAGCACCGCCAGCCAGGCGGCCAGACCAATCGTGAACGATGGAAAAATAATGTGGAATGTCACCACAAACGCGAACTGAATCCGCGACAAATCCAATGCCGTTAAATCCAAGACCCTCTCCCTATACCCAAACGAGGTCACAACTTTGCATGCCCTAGTGGCACCATTGTGACTGCCGACTTATTAAGTTGATTCTGTCGGCGCGGTAATTTCACACCGTATAATCAATGCGTTGCATATTATACTGCACTGCAACCCAGCTTCTTTCATTTGCTTTCCATCATGGTTTTATATAACGACGTCAGTACATGACCCACTTTCCTGATAACGCAACATTATTGAGCTTCTGGTCTCCAGCCTCGCTGGCAGGCAATATCACTCTATTGCTGCACCTCATCGGATCCATGTTGCTGGGTATGCTGGTCGGCTATGAACGCTCTTACCATGGACGCGCCGCCGGCATGCGAACCTTCTCGTTGGTATGCATGGCCTCAACCGGTATTGTGGCAACCTTCGGCTATCCGGAGCTCTGGTTTGGCGGACAACAGCTCGCCACGGTCACCGCCGACGGGCCCTCTCGCGCCATGCAAGGCATTGTCACGGGCATCGGCTTTCTCGGTGCCGGTGTCATTATCCGTGAAGGCCGTTCTGTTTCAGGCCTATCCACTGCAGCTTCCATCTGGGTCGCTGCCGCCATCGGTATCCTGGTTGGTCTGGGCCTATATCTGGCTGCAATCACGTTGTCTTTGCTCTGTGCTTTCAGTATGAGCATCATTCTCCAGATTGAGCGCTGGCTTCCCAAGCAGAAACGCTTCTTTTTCGAACTTTGTTTTTCGGCGGATGTCCAACCAGACAGCGCCAGAATGCGGGCACTGACCGCTGAGTTTGGTTTTCACCTACGCGGTGATACATTCAGTATCAGCCTGACCCGCAGCCATCAGTATTATGCGTTTACCGCGACGACAGGCCCCAAGAACCACGCTGACATTCACGGCCTCTCCCAGGCCTTACAGGCGCTTTCCGGTCTGGAAAAATTCTCGATCTCTCCCACCAGAAATTAAACCGCACAACCGTAACCACAAAACGGCCCAACCATGATTGCACCATCTACGATTGAACTGATTGCCACACTGATTTTCGGACTTGCACTGATTCATACATTTACCGCAAGTCAGTTCCAGCATCTAGCGCACACCCATCCTCGTCATGCCGGACTGTTTCATCTGCTGGGTGAAGTCGAGGTCGTCTTCGGTGTTTGGGCCGCAATCCTGATCCTGGTCATGGCGTTTATCAAAACGCCCGACACGGCGATTGAGTATCTGGATACACGTAACTATGCAGAACCCCTACTCGTCTTTGTACTGATGGTCATGGCCGCGAGCCGCCCCTTGGTGGAAGCTGCTCGGAGCATCAACAACGCCATCGCACGTTTGCTGCCAATCAATCCGGTCACCGCGCGCTTTATTGTCACCATGTCGTTTATCCCGCTCATGGGGTCGTTCATTACAGAGCCGGCAGCGATGACACTGGCTGCCCTGCTGATGCGGGATCAATTCATGCAACACAACCTGCCTGAACGCTTCAAATACGCTGTCATCGGCGTGCTATTCGTTAACATCTCTATTGGTGGCACGCTCACACCTTTTGCCGCACCGCCCGTCCTGATGGTTGCCAGCAAATGGGGCTGGGACATCAGCTTTATGGTCACTGAAATTGGTTGGCGTGCACTACTGGCTGTGCTGATCAACGCGACCATACTTACGCTGATCGGCCGCAAGTTCCTTTCTGATCTGGCATCGCACATCACGTTGAAGACATCATCGGAAGACCATCAACGCATTCCC
>JACCDV010382065.1_pt1 | contig 47965 bp, 41 predicted proteins | sample 7446131 | NCBI WGS metagenome assembly JACCDV01 (sample SAMN15323448, study PRJNA562643) | freshwater metagenome | isolation source: river surface water | place: USA:Blue River Watershed | collected 2017-08-17
AAGTGGCACATCGCCATTTCTGCAAACTTCTAATGTTTTTTTAAGGCAATTCGTGTGGCCTTGTTTTTTCTGTACATCCTGTTCTAGAGAGATGCCTTGCATTAAATAAATACAATCAATATCTTTAATGAGATCAAAGTGCCAAGATGATACAGCAAGCGTTATATCAGGGTGAACTCTGTTTTCAAAACCTAAAAAACCTATTGCAGTATTCACAGAGACTATTCCTCCAAAATGTTTAATTGCATACATATATGGCCGATTAAATAGAAAACAAGCTAATGACCGTTATTAATTTTTGAAACATGGGAAAGGAGGGAGCTAATAAGTGGGCATGCGGCTACTATTAAAGCTAAAAATGATACGATAAACGCGCTTAAAGAGATTTTATTGGCACGTTTAGCTGTATTAAGGGTGTCTTTTTCATGCTTACTTTTTGTCTGATATTCATTAAATTCACTTGCTAAGCTCAGAAGCAAAGAATTTAACTCAGATTCAAATTTTTTGTCAAAATTTAACTCATTATTAAGTAAAGGCTTTAAGTTGTCATATTTGCTAACTTCCATCTCAAATTTATCTTTTGCTTCAACGCGGATTGGGTTTAGCTCTTCTTTTACAATTTCTACTAAACTTTCAGGTGTTAATTCTGGTAATTTACCACTTTTATATAAGTTTACTTTGTCAGCGGATATCTGCTTTGTTTTTTCTAACAGGAAAGTAATAAATTCTTTTGAAAGTTGACGGTAGGTAGCTCCATTTCTCAGCATGCCTCTGCTGTTGGCATTATTAATTACTGTACCTAAGATTTTTTTTAAATTTTCATCAATTATCATAATTTTTTGAATGCCTTTTTAATAAAAAGTAAAAAATTTTGGACTTATTGAGGACTTAAATAAAAAATTTATTTTGTAAGGTAGTCCCATGTTTTCAATAAGCCATTGATTTTATTGGCGTCCCGAGCAGGAATTGAACCTGCAACCTGCCCCTTAGGAGGGGGCTGCGCTATCCATTTGTGCCATCGGGACGATGAATAGAGTAAGAATTTTAACATGTAGTGTTATAGGGGGGGTATAGTTACTCTTCTACTAATTGAGTGGCACCCACCCAACGATGTAACATTTGCGCCAATTCTTCTTGTGCTGCTGGTTTGAGGACATAATCATTCATGCCAAAGGCGAAACATTTATCACGGTCTTCATTCGAACCATGAGCAGTTAAGGCAATAATAGGCGTATTCGCATCACCATTAGGCTGTTGGCGAATTTGAGAGGTTAATTCAAAACCGGTAATATCCGGTAAACCTAAATCCATGAAGATAATGTCATGAGTTTTGTGGCTTAATTGCAACGCTTCACTACCGCTTCTAGCAACATCAACTTGGCAGCCTAGATTACTGAGTAAATGGGTGGTTACTTTAATAATTAAATCATCATCTTCAATCAATAATACTTCTGCTTCAATTTTTGATTTGGTTTCACTGTGTGTAACATTAACCAGCGGTGCTTCTAATTTATTTTTCCAATTGATCCAAGCATTCGCTAACGTAGTTAATAAGGTAGAAGGTTGTAAAGGTTTATATAAATGTAAATAGAAACCATTGGTTTGAGCTTGATCCAGCGTTTGTACATTCGTTGGTTTAGTCAATAATACTAACATCACATCGGCGAATTCAGGTCGACCATGAATCTTTTTCGCTAATTCAATAACATTGCTGCTTTCAATCGCATCGTCAATGATGATCATTTGAAAAGGTTGATATTGATCGTACGCTTTGCAGATTTCATAAAAAGCTTTTTCGCTACTCGTAATAATGTTTTGACGCGATAATAAATGTTTTAATAATGTTTTGGCGCGTAATTTATTGTCATCGACAATTAAGACGCGAACTTTAGCGCATTGTTCTTCCCAGAGTTCATTTTTTTCATCCATTTCGACTATTTTGAATGGGATGTCTAGCCAGAAATTTGAACCCCAGCCTAATTGGCTTTTCACGTGGATTTCGCCACCTAACATATGGACGAGTTGACGAACAATAGATAAACCTAAACCAGTGCCTTTATAGCGACCTTTGTAAGCAGGATCGACACGCGAAAAACGTTCAAAAATATGTTCTATTTTATCCGTAGGAATGCCTATGCCGGTATCTTCGACATTGACTTGTAATATGGTATTACCAGCAACGGTTTTCTTTTGTTCAATAGCGACAAGAATATGCCCTTTTTCAGTGAATTTAATCGCATTACCAATTAAATTGATTAACACGCGGCGCATGCAATAGGGATCGCTAATCACATGTTGCGGTATTGTATCCGGGTAACTGATAATGATATCTAATTTTTTTTCATGTGCTTCATGAGACATGAGTTGGACGACGCTTTCAATCAATTGACGGAAATCAAACGCTTCCATACGTAATTCTAATTTTCCGGTTTCAATTTTAGAGAAGTTCAGAATATCTTCGATTAAGCTCAACAATGTGGAGCTAGCTCGGGTTATTTCATTGATATATTCTAATTGAGTAGGATTATGTTCATGTAATTTCATCACTTGTGCCGTACCGATAATACCATTTAACGGTGTGCGAATATCATGACTCATATTAGCTAAAAATTCAGTTTTGGCTAAATTAGCGGCTTCAGCGGCTTGTTTAGCTTCTAACAAATCCGCTTCGGCTCGTTTGCGATCGCTAATATCAATCGAAATCCCTAAAATACCTAGTGCATTGCCTTGAGAATCCAACAGGGGAGTTTTGTGACTCAGATACGTATAAACGTCACCATTAGAACATATTACCGTTTCTTCAAAGCTACGGCTTTTCTTTTCTTGCATGACTTCCATATCGTGCGCGCGAAAGGCTTCAGCCGTTTTGTGCCAGGGCATTTCAAAATCAGTGCGACCGATAATATTGTTGATAGAGCCGATATTGTTATCGGTAGCCATTTTGTTATTGCAACCAATGTATACGCCTTGTGTATTTTTCCAGTACACATAACCCGGCATATTCGAGATAACATTTTCTAATTGGTTTTGTACTGAACGGATTTCACGCTCCGCTTTTTGTTTGGCTAGCGTTAATTGATCTTCCAGGTGTTTACGCTCATTGATGTCAATCGATAAACCGATAATGCCCATAATATTACCGTGCTCATCATATAAAGGCGCTTTATTGGATACATAGGTTTGAATGTTGCCATTGGGCAAATTAGCGCTTTCTTCAAATTGCTTGGTTTCACCTGTTTGCATGACGATACGATCATTACGGCGAAGTTTGTAAGCATTTTCACGCCATGGTAATTCGTAATCCGTTTTACCGATAATCTCTTGACTGTTTTCTAAACCAAACGTTCTAGCGGTATATTCATTGCAGCCAAGAAATACGCCATTGATATCTTTCCAATACACAAAGCCAGGAATATGATTCAATAATATATCGATATAATCTTGTAATTTTTTATTGTGGCTTTCAATGGTTTCTTTCGTGTTGATAGTATTAGCCAATAAACGTCGAGATTCATTACTATCAGTTAAATCGGTAGCCGTTCCCAATAAACCCAGAATATTTTCTTCTTCATCTAATAAGGGGGTAATACTAAACATGACTTCTGTTTGGTTGCCATGAATATCAATCGTTAATTCGATGCCTTGTTTAGTCCGGGTTTTGATCACGCTTTGTTCTAACATTTCTATTTCATCGGCGCTAGAAGACCACCCTAAATCATAATCCGTTTTGCCGATAATATGCGAAATTGTGTCTACATTCGCCATGGCGGCGAAAATGGCATTACAACCTAAATAGACACCATCTAAATCTTTCCAAAATAAGCCCGTAGCCGATTGTTGCAATAAGCCTTGCAATAACGATTCATGATCGATTTTGCCACTGGCATTCGGTAATTTTTTAATGAGTAATAATTCTTGGCCATGATTGACAGGGAGGATTTGCCATTCGCTATCTTCATCGTATTTATCATACAAGGGGATAGTCCAATTGTATTTAGTGGCAAGATTGAGCAGATTCTCTCCTTCCGCCTTTTTATGGTTAAGGCCAAAATACTGCTCAGCCGTTTGATTGAACTCGAGAATGGTGTAATTAGAGTCGATACGTATTAATACTGAGTGATCTTGATGGGTAATGGCGACAAATGAATGTCCGAATCCGCTTTCTTGCGCTAACATAATGCTTCCTCTTAAACCTAAAGAAATTTTACAACAAATTGAAAGACTTGCCTATCAGTCTTCAACGGATAGATGTGTGAGAAATTAGCGGGTGTTGGGTATTTTTATGGCAGATGTAAAGAAATAGAGACGATTTGTGTAATCTTATATAACGCCATGTGCAATTTTCTCAAGAGACTTTCAGCAAATTATCAAATTGTAATGGTTGATTCCCCATCATTTTGTTAATAAAGATAGCCATCATGCATTTTCAGCATGTAATTGTTTAGCAATCATCGATAGTAGTTTTTGCTTAAGTTGTCACAGATTGGAAGCTTGTCGGACAAAGTTACTACGAGAACCTAAGCCTAACGTACTCCAGACGCTAACATAAATGCTAAATTACGAGGAGAGGTGGAAAGCTATTTTAGCGAATTTCGGTTAAAATTTAACCTGTTTTCCAAGTTGGCCTCTTGAAATTAGCACTTACCCCGGCGGGTATTTTCCAGTATAATCAGGCGCTGCAATTCATTAAGGATAGAGTGAGTCTAATGCGTTTAAAGAACATTAAACTAGCGGGTTTTAAGTCATTTGTCGATCCTACCGTGGTACCTTTTCCCAGCAATCTCTGTGGGATCGTGGGGCCCAATGGTTGCGGTAAATCCAATATCGTCGATGCCATTCGCTGGGTAATGGGTGAAACTTCAGCCAAGTATTTGCGCGGCGAATCGATGGCGGATGTCATTTTCAATGGTTCTTCTGCTCGTAAACCGGTTGGTCAAGCTTCTGTCGAATTACACTTCGATAATAGCGAAGGTAAATTAGTGGGCGAGTATGCTAAATATACTGATATTGCCTTAAAACGCACCGTGACTCGCGATGGTCAATCCAATTACTATTTAAATGGCACTAAATGCCGCCGTAAAGATATCATCGATATTTTCTTAGGTACGGGTTTAGGCTCGCGTAGTTATTCTGTAATTGAGCAAGGGATGATTTCGCGTTTTATCGAAGCCAAGCCAGAAGAATTACGTATTTTCTTGGAAGAAGCGGCGGGTGTATCGAAATATAAAGAACGTCGTCGTGAAACGGAAACCCGGTTACGGCATACGCGCGAAAATCTCGAACGATTACACGACGTGCGCGAAGAAATCGACAAACAATTAGAAAAATTAGACCGCCAGGCGAAAGCGGCAGAAAAATATAAAATTTATAAAGAAGAAGAACGTCAAGTCAAAGCACAATTATTGGCGTTGCATTGGCGTGAAATGGATAATGAATTAAAAAATTATGATAGCATCATTAAAACGTACGAAGTGAAAATTGAAGAGCAAATCGCTGATCAGCGTCGTTTAGGTGCTGAAATTGAAAAACATCGCCAAGCGGGGATCGAAGCCAGTGACCAATTCAATGAAATCCAAGTACGTTATTATGCATTAGGTACTGATATTGCCCGTTTAGAACAAACGATTTCGCATTATCGTGAACGAGTGGGGCAATTAGAAAAAGATAAAGCGCAAGTCGAACAAACATGGCAAGAATTAACGCGTCATACCGAAACGGATCAGCAACGAGTCGTGAGTTTTAGGCAAGAATTAAGTGAAAATGAACCGGCTTTACGTGTTGCGAAAACTACCGAAGAAGCGTCTAGTGATATTTTAGCTACTGCTGAAACGACGATGAATGAATGGCAAACTCAGTGGGATATCTTTAATCAACAAGCCGCTGATGCACAAAAGCGTGAGCAAGTTGAGCATACTCGTATTCATCATTTAGATCAACGTTTAGAAGAATTGCATGGTCGTATTGACCGTATGCAAGAAGAATTTGCGAGTATTGATTTTGGTAATTTAGAACCGCAAATGACTGAATTGCAACAACAAGCCGAAGCGATACAATTGCAAATTGCTGAACAGAAAGCTACGTTAGAGACGATCACGATTAATATTTCTCAACAGCGACAAGTGAATGAACGTGTGATTCAACAACTAGATAAATCCCAAAGTCAATTACAACAATTGCGCGGTCGTCAAGCTTCTCTGCATGCTTTGCAACAAGCCGTGTTAGGTGAGGGTGAGGGCTCAGCCAAAGATTGGTTAGCCGCTAAACAATTACAAAATAATGCACGTTTAGCGCAGCAATTGGAAGTGACGGCCGATTGGGAACAAGCCGTTGAAACGGTATTAGGCGAATATCTAGAAGCTATTTGTGTCAATGAATTAGATAAATTCACTGATTTTTCGCAATTACAGCAAGGTCAAGTATTATTAATCGATCAACAAGAGCAATCGAATGTGGCCAGTGGCAGTCGCGGTGATTTATTACTGAGTCATGTGAAAACGAAAATTTCATTAGGCTCATTGTTAGATGGCGTGTATTGTGTGGCGCAGTTAGCCGATGCGATGGCGATGCGTTCTGCATTACATGCTAATGAATCTGTGGTAACTAAAGAGGGTGTGTGGTTAAGTAAGCATTGGTTGCGAGTTAATAAACAAGTCAAGCAAGAAACCAGTGTGATTCAACGTGAGCAAGAATTAAAACGCGTCAATGCGGAAATTATCGCTTTAAACGAACAAGTTGAGTTATTGCAAAATCAAAAGTCAGAAGGTTATGATCAAGTTAATAGCTATGAATTACAGCGCGATAGTTTGCAACATCAATTGACTAGTCGCCGTGAAGAATTCAGTAAAATCAATACCGATTTACAAGTAAAACGCACTAGCTATGATCGCTTACAAAAGCGCAGCGAACAATTACAACTCGATATTGAAGAGAGTAATGCTAAGCGCCATCAATATAGTGCTGAATTAGAGCAAGCGCAAATGTTGTCGCAAGAGATGCAAGTATTAGTTGAACAAAATACTTATATGAAAGAAGAATTAGCTGCCAAACGTACCACGTTACGCCAAGCATTGGATGATGCGAGACAAAAATCGAAAGATAGCAAAGACAGTGTTCATCGTTTAACGCTACAAGTAGAAAATGCGCGTACCCAATTGCAAGCGGCAGAAGAAAATCTAGTGCGTATGCAAGATCAAATGCAAGTATTAAGTGAACGTCGCGAACAATTAGATGCCGCGTTAGCCGAAGGTGATGCGCCGATTGGTGACATGCAGCAACAATTAGATGGTTTGTTAGAAAAACGTTTACATGAAGAACATCAGCTGAATGCCGCTCGTCGACATATGGAAGAATTACAATCCAGCTTGCGTGATTTAGAAAATGCACGTGATGAAGTGGTGGTGAAAGTCGAAAACTTACGTTCTGAATTAGAGCAACAAAAATTAAATTTACAGACGTTTGATGTGCGTCGTAGTACTTACGAAGAGCAAATCGTCGATTTAGAGGCTAATTTACAAGAATTATTGCAGACTTTGCCAGAGGAAGCGACTATTCCCAGCTGGACCGAGCAATTACAAGCGGTAGCCGGGCGTATTCAACGGCTGGGTGCGATCAATTTAGCGGCGATTGAAGAATATAAAGTACAAAGTGAGCGCAAAGAATATTTAGATGCCCAATATAATGATTTAATGGAAGCGTTGAATACCTTAGAAGCGGCGATTCATAAAATTGATAAAGAAACCAAAGACCGTTTCCGTGAAACCTTTGAAACCGTCAATCGTGGATTCCAAACCTTATTTCCTAAAGTCTTTGGTGGGGGTAGTGCATCGTTGGAATTGATGGATAACGATTTATTAACCACCGGTATTACGGTGATGGCAAGACCACCGGGTAAACGCAATTCTTCGATTCATTTACTGTCGGGCGGTGAAAAAGCCTTAACAGCAATTTCGTTAGTGTTCTCTATTTTTCAATTGAATCCAGCGCCATTCTGTTTATTAGATGAGGTGGATGCCCCATTGGATGATTCGAACGTTAATCGTTTTTGTAATTTAGTGAAAGAAATGTCGAAGCAAGTACAATTTATGTTTATCAGCCATAATAAATTAGCAATTGAAATGGCGGATCATTTAACAGGCGTAACAATGCAAGAAGCGGGTGTTTCGCGTATTGTTGCAGTGGATGTTCAACAAGCAGTAGAAATGGCAGAAGCGTAGAAATGGGATTGCGTTACTTGTTGCTCGGATTAGGAGCAGTTATTATTTTATTGATTCTTTGGGATGGGATACGTCGTAACCGAAGGGCAATGCAAAAAAAATCACAACCGAAAAAAATCTTTACCGAAATCGACTCGGTATCCAGCAGTTCTCTTGCTTATGATGAAATTGAACAAGAAGATTTTGTGGAAGAAGAATCAATTGAGCTAAAACAATCGAAGGATGATGGTGGCTTAGTAGAGGATGTCGCTCCTGTAGCATCTCAATCTTCTGCATTCTCTAAATCCACAGCAGCGAAAGTAGAAAAAAATAGTGATAATTATTATGTCGTCTTGCATGTGATGGCACCTTTGAATAAAGAATTTAAAGGTGAAGATATTTTGAATTGCATGATGAAAAATAGTTGCCGTTATGGCGAAATGCGCATTTTTCACCGTTATATACGTTCTGATGGTCAAGGTGGCGCTTATTTTAGCGTAGCATCAGCGGTGAGTCCGGGTACCTTTAACTTAAAAACCATGTCAAATTATACGACTAAAGGGCTAAGTTTCTTTATGAATATCAAACAGCAAACGGATTCTTCACACAGTTTGCAATTAATGTTGAGTACCGCGAGAAAAACCGCAGAGCAATTAAAAGGCATCGTTTGTGACGATGAGCATCGACCATTGACGGGTCGTAAGTTGGATGAATACGAAAAGCGCATTCGCGAATTGTCACCACGATCAAGGTAATTTTTTCTCGTCATCCCCGCGCAGTTCGTAAGGGTAGCATGAGGAATGCAGTGACGCTATCCACCTATTTTCTCTTGTCATTCCCGCGCAGGCGGGAATCCAGAGATGATATTTTTATATTTTCTGGATTCCGGATATTGGCTACGCCAATTCCGGAAAGATAAATGAAACGAGCGGTGGATTAGACACCGGCGCACACATAGGTGCGCCCCTACAATAAATGATGGTAGTGACCGACTTGAGGCAAGTGAATGAATGAGGCGATAAAAAAACGTGTTGCTGAATTAAGCAAATTATTGCACGAATATAATTATCAATATCATGTCCTCGATGCACCTACTGTCCCCGATGTCGAATATGACCGTCTGTTTCGTGAATTACAGCAATTAGAACAACAATATCCACAATTAAAAATATCTAATTCACCTACCCAGCGTGTAGGTTCTGAAGCGCTATCCACATTTCCCGCTATTGAACATCCTATTCCCATGTTATCGTTGGACAATTGTTTTAGCGCTGAAGAATTATTAGCGTTTAATAAACGTATCCACGATCGGTTAAACGCTGCGGAAAAAATCGAATATAATTGCGAACCTAAAGTGGATGGCTTAGCGGTCAGTATTCGTTATGAAAAAGGCCTGTTAGTGCAAGCCACTACCCGTGGTGATGGGACTACTGGCGAGGGAGTAACGGAAAATGTACGGACTATTTCTTCAGTGCCCTTACAATTGCGCGGTAAAGATATTCCTAGAATATTAGAAGTTCGTGGTGAAATTTATATTCCCAAACAAGATTTTAATGAATTAAACCAACGCTTAGCCCAATTAGATAAAAAAACTTTCGCGAATCCCCGCAATGCAGCTGCTGGCAGTATTCGGCAATTAGACCCTAAAATTACGGCTTCCCGACCTTTGTCGATATTTTTTTATGCCTGGGGAGAAATCGATGGCTGGACTTTACCGGCTACTCACGCAGAAGTATTAGAGCAATTTAAATTATGGGGATTGCGAGTTTGTCCGGAAAATAAAGTCGTGAAAGATGTGTTGGGTTGTGAACAATTTTATAACCACATATTAAAGAAACGCGATCAATTAGCTTATGAAATTGATGGAGTAGTCTATAAAGTCAATACTCTAGCTTTGCAAAAAAAATTAGGTTTCGTTTCGCGTGCACCGCGTTGGGCTATCGCGCATAAGTTTCCTGCTCAAGAAGAATTGACGGTATTAGAAGCTGTGGATTTTCAAGTGGGTCGCACGGGAGTCTTAACACCGGTGGCGAGATTAAAACCCGTGCATGTCGGTGGCGTTGTGGTGAGTAATGCAACTCTACACAATATGGATGAAATTATTCGTAAAGATGTACGGATCGGCGATACCGTCATCATACGCCGTGCAGGTGATGTGATTCCAGAAGTGGTCGGTAGTATTATGAAGCATCGGCCAAACGGCGCAAAACCGATTCGTTTGCCGAAATCATGCCCCGTTTGTGGTTCGGAAATTATTCATCTCGAAGGAGTCGCAGCGGCACGCTGTAGCGGTGGGTTATATTGCCGTGCGCAGCGTAAAGAAGCGATTAAACATTTCGCTATGCGTAAGGCGATGAATATCGATGGTTTGGGCGATAAAATCGTCGAACAATTGGTAGATAGTCAATTAGTCGACCATGTTGATGATTTATATAAATTAACCGTGCAACAAGTTGCTCGTCTTGAGCGGATGGCAGAAAAATCGGCGCAGAATTTAATTGCAGCACTCGAGAAAAGTAAATCAACCACTTTAGCCCGTTTTTTATTTGCGTTAGGTATTCGTGAAGTCGGGCAAACGACAGCAGTGAATTTAACGAAACATTTTGCGACGCTGGATGCTATCCGTCACGCTTCTATCGAGGCATTACAAAACGTGCCTGATATCGGTGAAGTGGTAGCGCAGAGTATTCATGCTTTTTTTCAGCAGCCTCACAATAATGAAGTGATCGATTCATTAGTAAAATTAGGCATACATTGGCCAGCAATGCCAGCTTCTTCTAGCCAAACGATGCCTTTAGCGGGTCACACTTATGTTTTAACCGGCACGATGAATAGTTTGAGCCGCGAAGAAGCCAAAGAAAAGTTAGAAACATTAGGGGCGAAAGTTAGTAATAGCGTTTCGAAAAAAACCACCGCCGTGATTGCCGGTGAAGCGGCAGGTTCTAAATTAACGAAAGCCCAAGAGTTAGGTGTGCCAGTTAAGGATGAATCGTGGTTAAAGGAATTATTGAATTTCAGCTAATTCAGCGGCTAATTGATTATCTAACATGCGTTGCAATTGCGATTTAATGACTTCGATGGCAATGCGATTTTTACCGCCGTGGGGGACGATGATATCTGCATAACGTTTAGAGGGTTCAATAAATTGCAGATACATAGGTTTAACCGTTTTTTCATATTGTTCAAGAACACACTCTAAGCTGCGACCGCGTTCTTGAATATCGCGTTTTAAACGACGAATTAAACACGTATCTAAATCGGTATCGACAAATAAACTGATATCGATCATTTCTCGGATTTTAGTATCTTGTAATAATAAAATACCTTCTAAAATGATGATGCTATGTTGGCCAATTTCGCGGGTTTGATCTGAACGCATATGTTGGCTGAAATCATACAGAGGAATATACACGGTTTTACCCTGCTGTAATTCTTCTAATTGCTGATACATTAAATCGTGGTCAAAAGCGTCGGGGTGATCGTAATTAATACGGGCTCGTTCTTCTAAACTTAAATTTTTTCGGTCTTTATAATAAGAATCTTCGGAAATAATCGTCACTTTATTAGAGCCTAGTTCTTTAACGATAGTATTCGCTAATAGGCTTTTACCTGAAGCAGAAGGACCGGCAATAGCAATAATGATGGTTTTGTGCATGAGTATTTCCTTTTCGGCGATTATAGCGAAAATTTTTATAAAAGACGAGCAGCGTTTCAAGTTAAATGCAAGAAGGCTATTGAAAATATTTTAGTAATACATAAACTGCCCCTAAACCGCCATCAGAAGGTTGAGCTGAACAAAAAGCTAAGACAGTTGGGTAACTGGGTAATTCATTATTCACTAAATTTTTTAATACCGGCATCGCATTGGCAGAACCATGACCTCGGCCATGGATAATACGCACGACTCGATAATGATTAGCCAAGCTCTCCGCTAGAAATTGAGTCAACTGTTGTCTAGCGATTTCTTGGGTAACCCCGTGTAAATCCAATTCGGCGTGGATCGGGAATTTGCCTTGGCGTAATTTACGCAATTGGTTGGATTGCACACCCGGTCGACTAAAAAACAAGGTATCGTCAGCCATTAATTGTCGGCATGGCTCGGCTATGCCTTTTTCGATAGCAGAGTCCGTTATTTCTTCATGGATGATTATTTTCTTCGGCTTTTTAATAGGCTTAATTTTGTCATGTTTTATAGGTCGAATTTTACCAAAAAGGTCACTGAATGATTCGTCGTTAGGCATGCAAAAATTATAGCAAAAATGGCGTATAAATAGTAGATTTCTATGCGATGGTTATACTTTAGGGCTAATGTTATAATAGACAGCATGAAAAACGGCGACACTTTACAACAAGCCTTAGAATACGCTGAACACGCTTTTGAGCAAGCGGGACTCTATTATGGCCATGGTACCGATAATGCTTGGGATGAAGCAGTATGGCTAACTTTCCATACTTTAGCTATCCCCTATGATAGCGATCGCAGTGTCTTAAGCCGCGAATTAACTGTAGCAGAAAAAACAGCATTAGAAAATCTTTATCAACAACGCATCACCAGTCGCAAACCGGCTGCTTATTTACTCCAAGAAGCTTGGTTTTGCGGATTACCATTTTATGTCGATGAGCGTGTGATTGTACCGCGTTCACCGATCGCTGAATTGATTGAAGAATATTTTCATCCCTGGTTTTCCGCCGATAAAGTTCCTCATATTTTAGACTTATGTTGTGGCAGTGCGTGTATTGCCATCGCTTGTGCTCACGCTTTTCCTGAAGCCCCGATTGATGCAGTCGATATCGATGAAGCAGTATTAGCCGTAGCGGCGATCAATGTAGAAAAACATGGATTGCAAGAGCAAGTTACGTTAATTCAATCCGATCTATTTGCAGCGATCAGCGATAGAAAATACGATATTATTGTCGCTAACCCACCTTATGTGGATGCCGAAGATATCGCCGATTTACCCGAAGAATTTCATCACGAGCCGCGCTTAGCGTTAGCCTCTGGCGATGATGGGTTAGACTGCGCGAAACAAATTATTGCTCAAGCGAAACAACATTTAACCGATGATGGAATTTTGATTTTAGAAGTGGGTAATAGCGCGTTAGCTTTAGAGCAGCAATTTCCTTGTCTACCTTTGATTTGGCTCGAGTTTGCTCGTGGTGGACATGGCGTTGCATTAATTTATGCGCGAGATTTATAGGGAGATCAGTGAGTATTATGTCTGGCAATAGTATTGGGAAATTGTTTACATTAACTAGCGCTGGCGAAAGCCACGGTCCAGCATTAGTCGCCATCATTGATGGTTGTCCGCCGAATATGTTGTTATCTGAGGCAGATATTCAGTCTGACTTAGATCGACGCAAACCCGGGCAATCCCAATTCACTACTCAGCGGCGTGAATCTGATAGGGTGAAAATTCTCTCTGGCGTATTCGAAGGAAAAACCACAGGAACGCCGATCGCATTATTAATTGAAAATAGCGATCAACGAGCGAGCGATTATGCTGAAATAAAAGATAAATTTCGGCCGGGACATGCGGATTTTACATATGCTAAAAAATATGGGATTCGCGACCCTCGTGGTGGCGGCCGAGCATCGGCACGTACTACCGCGATGATCGTGGCGGCTGGCGCCATTGCTAAAAAATATTTACATGAACAGTACGACGTAGAGATTCAAGCTTATGTCAGTCAAATGGGACCCATTAAAGCCGAGGATATCGATTTAATTTTTGTTAAAACTAATCCTTGTTTTTTCCCCGATCACAATAAATTAGCGGAAGTCGAAGCGTTGTTAACGCAATTGCGAAGTGAGGGCGATTCTATTGGTGCGCAAGTGACGGTAGTGGCAACTCATATGCCGATAGGTTTAGGTGAGCCCGTATTCGATAAATTAGATGCAGATATTGCTCACATTATGATGGGGATCAATGCAGTAAAAGCGGTAGGCATCGGTGCAGGCTTTGCTAGTGTTGAACAGCGCGGTTCTGAGCATCGAGATGAAATGACGGCGGCAGGATTTTTGAGTAATGAGGCAGGTGGGACTTTGGGTGGTATTTCGAGTGGCCAAGATTTGATAGTGGATGTCGCATTTAAACCGACTTCTAGTATCGTTAAAACCGGTAAAACTATCGATATTGAAGCGAATGAAACGGAAATCAGTACTAAGGGCCGTCACGATCCCTGTGTGGGTATTCGGGCAGTGCCTATTGTCGAAGCAGCTTTGGCTATAGTATTAATGGATCATACTCTGCGCCATAAAGCTCAATGCGGTTAGGCTTACGCGAAAAGCGAACTACTTTGTTAAAAAATTGCCTGGAGCAATTTTTGACGTACATTAGTACGTCGCATCGCGATAAAAACCAGGGAAAGTTTTTATCAAAAACTCACTCGCAATCCACACTTTTTTCTCTACGAGCATCAATTGTAAACACACCCTAAGAAAAAGCTTGAAATATTTCTAATCTACACCATATTTACATGTAATTCATCATCTAGGTACAATAGACCATTACCACTGAAATGGTAGTTATATTAATGGAGGTAGGGTTCGATGCGGATGGATAAATTAACTAATAAATTTCAAACGGCACTGGCTGAGGCTCAATCGTTAGCGCTAGGTCGCGATAACCAAATGATCGAGCCTAGTCATTTGTTGCAAGCATTGCTCGATCAAGAAGGTAGCACGGTTGAACCGATGTTACGTAAAGCGGGAGTGAATCTCAATGTATTGCGCGACAAACTCAATCAAGCCTTAGATAGCTTGCCGCAAGTGCAAGGTGAAGCAGGGCAGGTACATATATCCAATGATTTAAATCGCTTACTGAATGTCACGGATAAATTAGCTCAACAACATCAAGATCAATATATTTCAACTGAGTGGTTTGTACTAGCCATTGTGCAAGATAAAGGCCAATTAACCAGTATCTTACGCGAAGCGGGCGCGAATAAAGCTGCTATCGAAACAGCGATTAAAGAATTACGGGGTGATGAAGCAGTGAGGGATCAAAATGCAGAAGATAGTCGGCAAGCTTTAAGTAAGTATACGATTGATTTAACTGAACGGGCAGAAGCAGGGAAATTAGATCCCGTCATTGGTCGTGATGATGAAATTCGTCGTGCCATTCAAGTATTACAACGCCGCACTAAAAATAATCCCGTCTTGATCGGCGAACCCGGTGTAGGTAAAACAGCGATCGTGGAAGGATTAGCGCAACGTATCGTGAATAATGAAGTGCCGGAAGGATTAAAAAATAAACGCGTATTATCGCTCGATTTAGCGGCATTGATTGCTGGCGCTAAATTTCGCGGTGAATTTGAAGAGCGTTTAAAAGCTGTGTTAAATGATTTATCTAAACAAGAAGGACAAATTATTTTATTCATCGATGAAATCCACACCATGGTTGGCGCGGGTAAAGCCGAAGGCGCTATGGATGCAGGTAATATGTTAAAACCGGCATTAGCGCGTGGCGAATTGCATTGTATTGGAGCTACTACCTTAGATGAATATCGCCAATATATTGAAAAAGATGCGGCGTTAGAACGTCGTTTCCAAAAAGTATTAGTCGATCAACCTTCAGTAGAAGATACGATTGCTATTTTACGTGGCCTAAAAGAACGTTATGAAATCCATCATGGTGTCGATATTACGGATTCAGCGATTATTGCGGCGGCGACATTATCCCATCGCTATATTGCCGATCGGCAATTACCGGATAAAGCTATCGATTTGATCGATGAAGCGGGTAGTCGGATTCGAATGGAGATTGATTCTAAGCCGGAAGATATGGATAAATTAGAGCGGCGTTTAATTCAATTGAAAATCGAACGGGAAGCCCTAAAGAAAGAAACGGATACCGCTTCAAAACAACGCTTAACTAAATTAGAAGAGCAAATTGATGAATTAGAAAAACAATATGCGGATTTTGAAGAAATTTGGAAAGCCGAAAAAGCCGTTATGCAAGGGACTCAGCATATTAAAGAGCAATTAGATCAAGCACGAGTAGAATTAGAAGTGGCTAGCCGTGCGAGTGATTTAGCACGGATGTCTGAAATCCAATATGGCCGGATTCCCGCTTTAGAAAAGCAATTAGCAGAAGCGACGAAAGCCGAGACAAAAGAACCGACATTATTGCGTAACAAAGTGACGGAAGAAGAAATTGCAGAAATTGTCTCTAAGTGGACAGGTATTCCAGTCAGTAAAATGTTGGAAGGCGAAAAAGAAAAATTATTGCGTATGGAAGATATGTTACATAAACGCGTTATTGGCCAAAGCGAAGCGGTTGCTATGGTAGCCAATGCTATTCGTCGTTCGCGTGCTGGTTTATCAGACCCGCAACGTCCCATCGGCTCCTTTTTATTTTTAGGACCCACAGGGGTTGGTAAAACCGAATTATGTAAAACGCTCGCTTCATTTTTATTTGATACGGAAGAAGCGATGGTTCGGATCGATATGTCGGAATTTATGGAAAAACACTCGATATCGCGTTTAGTCGGTGCACCTCCTGGTTATGTTGGTTATGAAGAAGGAGGGTATATAACCGAAGCCGTGCGTCGTCGACCTTATTCCGTCATTTTGTTAGATGAAGTTGAAAAAGCTCATCCGGATGTATTTAATATTCTGTTGCAAGTATTAGACGATGGTCGGTTAACTGATGGTCAAGGCAGAACAGTCGATTTTCGTAATACGGTGATCGTCATGACTTCTAACTTGGGTTCTTCGGTTATTCAAGAAATGACGGCTAATAATGACTCGTATGAGAAAATTAAACCGGCTGTGATGGAAATCGCCGGTAGCCATTTCCGCCCGGAATTCTTAAATCGCATCGATGCTGCGGTGGTCTTTCATCCATTGGGCCGTGAACAAATTCGTTCTATCGCTGAAGTACAAATGCAACGGTTAACCAAACGCTTACAAGATAGAAATATTCAATTGGATATATCCACACCTGCGTATGATTATTTAGCCGAAATGGGTTATGATCCCGTATATGGAGCAAGGCCATTAAAACGTGCGATTCAACAGGAAATTGAAAATCCCTTAGCGCAAAAAATACTAAGCAATGAATTTGTGGCGGGGGATACGATTAAAATAGGCAAATCTGCTAGTGGGTTAACATTTACTAAATAAAGGATAGTTTATGATTTTAACGGACATTGATGGTTATGATGGCCATTTATTACATCAACGATTTGCTTATCGCTATTTTCGCGATAAAGTCTCTCCGCTAGGTAATATGATCGCTTTTCGGGGCTGGATGAAAGTGGAAGGGGATGCCATGATCGATCAAGAGGATGTATTGAAAGAAGCATTTATTTACGCTGAGGATGCGATCAATTTTCTCTGGGAAATTCCACAATTAGATCCATTTGGGGCTGTTGCTTTTCAGCGCTTGTTAAATACGCGTATGGGGTATATTTTGCAAACCCAATATAATCAACCAGCTGTTGAGATGCGTGGTGACGATATCTATGTTGGTGAAGGTAAAGCCAGCGTGAGTATTACTCATGTTAAGCAGAATGCAGCGTTGGGACATACCGGTATTAATATTAAAGCGGGAATTAAAGCACCCCCTTTTGCTTATTCTACGGCATTAACCAATATACAAGTAGAAAATTTCATGCAAGACGTGGTGACGGAATTTTATCATCTCTGTCACAGTATTTTTATTGCTACGACTAAAATATTGGATAAATAATAATGGCAGATTATTACAAATTACTCGGTGTTAATCGTGATATCAATGATGCCGATTTGAAAAAAGCTTATCGAAAATTAGCCCGAAAATATCATCCTGATGTTAGCAAAGAAGCCAATGCGGAAGAAAAATTTAAAGATATTCAGCTGGCTTATGATGTGTTAAGAGATCCTGAAAAACGCAAACTGTACGATCAATTTGGCGATCAGTGGCAAGCCGCTAAACAAGCCAAGGACCAGGGTTTTGATCCAAGTGCAGCGGGTAGACATCAACATCACGCTCATGGGTTTGATTTTGGTGGGGGAGATGCCGAAGATATTCTTTCGTCGATGTTTGGTGGTGGTTTTGGTCAACGCAGGCAATCCACTCGTAAAATGAAAGGTCAAGACTTACATGCGAAAGTGGCGATCAATTTAGAGGATGCTTATCAGGGCGGGCAGCATACATTGCAAGTCGCGGTGCCAGAAATGGATGCAGAAGGCCATATGACACAAAAACCCAAGGCATTGAAAGTGAAAATCCCTGCAGGGGTGACAGCCGGTCAGCAAATTCGTTTAACGGCTCAAGGGGCTCCGGGTATGCACGGCGGGCCTGCCGGTGATTTATATATAGAAATTCAATTTAAGCCCCATGCTTTTTTTACTCCAGAAAAAGCGGATATTTATCTTACTCTACCGATCGCACCGTGGGAAGCGGCGCTAGGGGCTAAGATAAAAGTACCCACTTTAGGGGGTGCTGTTGAATTAAATATTCCTGCCGGAGCAAAGTCTGGGCAAAAAATGCGGCTGAAAGGCCGAGGATTACCAGCCAAAATTGCCGGTGATCAATATTGTTTATTACAAATTCAGACACCAGCGGCGGATAATGAAAAATCCAGCGCCTTTTATCAAGAGATGCAAAAACAATTTGCCTTTAACCCGCGTAAGGATTTGGGGGTTTAATATGTCAGAGTCATTGATAGAAGCGGTGATAGTGAGCGATGAAGAGAGCTTGAGTTTGCAAGATTTTGCGCGGGCTTGTCGGGCGCAAGATGCCTTAATTCAAGCGATGGTAGATCATGCTATATTAGAACCTCGTGGTCAATCGTTTGAAGAATGGCAATTTCCCACGTATTTATTGGTTCGTTCGCGTCGTGCACTACGGTTACACCGTGATTTACAAATCGATTGGTCGGGTGTCGCCTTAGCTTTAGATTTGCTAGATGAAATTGAACAATTGCAGCAACGCTTGCAACATTATCCTCAAAGTTAATAAAAAACAATATATGAAAAAAATAGTCAAACTATTAATTTTAACCGGGGTTATTTTATTCTTGGACTTTTCGCGTGCTGAAGCTAATACTTGCGCTATCATTTATCGTGCGCCGAACTTGCTCACACCCAAACAATTATGCCAAATGCAAATCAATCAAATTGGACAAAAGGCATGGAATCAATATCAATTAACTTGCATAGTATTCGTTAATAATAATAGCAATGAAAATTTAGTCATCGGCGATATTTTGCAACCGCAATTAGAATTACCTCCACAAACGGAGAATTGCATTGTAACTCCGGATCAACCTAATCCTCATCCTTATCATTTAGAATATCATAGCGCTGGTAGCAGCACTATCGATGCAGCAACGACGGTCAACTTAAACGATTATGCCGCTATCGCGGTTAATTATGATAGCAATAACCATGCCATCAATTATCGATATATGATGAATATATCCCGATAAAGAAATAAATTATATTTTCTGTAGGATAGTATTTACATCACTAAAAATTTTATTATCAACGACTTGATCGAGTATATGTACATTATTTAATTTTTTACTGACCGTAGCATTAGCGCCACATAGGTAAACTTGAATACCTTTACTACAATAACGCTGAATAATTTCATGAAAGGTTTCTAGACCGGTTATATCGATAAAAGGTACTTTCTCTAATTGTAAAATAATAATTTTTGGAATAGTGTGCGTCGCAGCTAAAGCGCGTTCAAATTTTTCAGCAACGCCAAAATAAAATGGTCCCGCCAGTTCATAAACCATAATATCTTGTGAAGGCATATGAATGGTATCCTTGTCTACGCTGGTTTGTTTGATAGTCGTTGTTTGATTCATACGGTAAATGAAAAATATCATTGCTAGCAATACTCCCACATTGACGGCTACCACTAAGTTAATAAAGACCGTTAATAAGAAAGTCGTCAAGAGAGTAATCACATCATAGAAAGGAGCTTTTTTTAGGATGCGGATGAAATGCGGTATGTCACTCATGTAATAAGCGACGACGAATAAAATCGCGGCTAAGGAACATAAGGGAATATTGCTTGCTAATGGCGCTAATAAAACAATGACTAAAATTAAAAATACCGAATGAGTAATCGCGGCGATAGCACAATTGCCACCATTGCGGACATTGGTTGCGGTACGCGCTATGGCGCCAGTGGCAGCAATACCGTTGAATAAAGGCGCAATAATATTTGCTAAACCTTGACCAATTAATTCTTGGTTGGCATTGTGCCGAGTGCCTGCCAAGCCATCCGCAGCGGTTGCCGATAATAATGATTCAATAGCTCCCAACAAGGCAATAGTCAAAGCAGGCCAAGCTAATTGTATCAGGTGATACAAGTCTATGGCTGGCCAATGTAAGCTAGGTAAGTGAGAAGAAAGTTTACCAAAAGCAGTTCCCAATGTGGCTACGTGGTTAAAATGGAAAGTAGCTTGTAAGATTGTGACGACTACCATCACCACTAAAGGGCCTGGAATACGTTTTAAGAATTTAGGCGAAAAGATCACTAACAATATACTTAATATGCCTAATAAAGTGGTGGCAACATTTAAAGTGGGTAATGCCATGATTAACGTCATTATTTTTTGATGAAAATGGGCATCGATAGCGAGATGGATATTTAAGCCAAAAAAGTCTTTCCATTCTCCCACCCAAATAATGACCCCAATACCGCTTGTAAATCCGACAATAACGGGTTCTGGAATAAATTTAATGACATTGCCTAAGCGCAATAAACCCATGAGAATTAACAAGGCTCCCGCCATTAAACTGGCTATTTGCAAGCCAATAATTCCATATTGAGCCGTAATGCTCGCCAAAATAACAATAAATGCACCGGTGGGGCCTGCAATTTGTACGCGGCTACCACCGAAGATACCCACTGCTAACGCAGCGATAATGGCGGTATATAAACCTTGTTCAGGTCTTGCGCCAGAGGCAATAGCAAAGGCCATCGCTAAGGGGAGGGCCACAATGCCGACAATTAAACCCGCGATAATATTTCTTCCCCAATTAGGGAGCTTCAATAATCCTGCACGGTAAGCATCGATGAAGGCGATCATAAAATTTTTGTCCTTACGCAAAAACATTAGTTATTAGAGATCTTTGCAAGCCTTGAGTAAGGAGATGAGTTCAAAGCAAAAATGAGCGAGAAACCGGAGTGTACCTAAATGTACAGGAGGATTTCGAGCGAATTTTTGCGCAGAGATTGGCCCTTAATCGAGGTTTACAAAGATCTCCATTATACAATAGGTTAACCGGCACTAGGCAAACTGTTTTTCTTTTAGGGTGTGTTTACAAATCCTATGCTTTTTGTAGTAGGGTAAGCAATGCTAAACAGGTCCTAAGAATTAATGAATTTATTTCGCTGTAGCAGAGTGACACTGAGCTTTATGAAGAGGCCAATGGGCTTTTTGGCAATCAATGCTACAATATTGCACGCTTTTACATTTGCTGCATTTTTTAGAAGTGCGTTTTACACAAGGTAAATGACTGCAGTATTTGTGAGGCATGCTGATAGCGAGTGTTTCGCTAGGTTGCGATAAAGGTAATTTGGCTGCTTCGACATACAAAGTATTCGTTGGATTTGCATTAGAAAAATAAGCCATGTTGCCAGCTTGTGATTCCGTGTTTATCCAACGTTGGAAGTCGATGATTGAGGTTGGGCTATTGATTTCAACGAAACCATGGAGCGGGCAAAAGAAGATAATTTTTTGTTGGTCTTTAATGACCGCTAATGTGTGATGAAAAAATCGTCTATCAATCTCATCACCTACCCGTCGTATTTGGTAAAGATAGATAATGTAATAGCCATCTTCATCTAAAATTTTGGAAAATAAATCAGTCACTATTGTCTGCGAATTATTTTGGGGTAATTGACAAATTTCTTGTAATGATAACGGAAGCACCTCAGAACAATAACTTAAACTAAATTGGCTGTTGGCTGTGCCACCACTCTATCGTGGGTTATTAAAGCGTGCCAAAAACGATATTTATAATTTTTATATTGGTAAACGCTTTCCATCCCAGCTTTTCCTCGAGTTTTCAAAGTTAATATTTCACTTATTTCGTTAGCGCTAAAGCCAGTATTTGTTGGATTTAAGTATTGTGTAAAAATTTTAGCAGGCTCTTGAATGCCATCTTTATATTTCTGAGTAAAATCATTAATACTCATTCCCATAAAATATTCGCGCAACCATAAGGGTGCCCAAACCTCACATTTATCTCGGCTGTAAATATCAGAAGATTGTCGAATATTCAAAGGTGTTATATGAGCATGTGCTGGCCGATAAAAAAACATCTATCTCTCTTATTATAATTTGTCTAATTTTGAAGCAGTATAGCATTAATTATTACATAGGAAAATAATAAAGTTTGTTCATTGGATAATTTTTCTTGGTTTTTAACTTAATCAATTATCCAGGGCTGTCTCATTAAAATCAAAAAGTCTTTTTACTTCAAAAAGTTAAAAAAATACCAAAATTTTTATTGCCCAGTAATCAATTGATTCTGAAGTATTAAAAATTTTAATGAGGCAGCCCTGATCAATTACCGACTTTTTGTAGTTGCCGTTAGTGGTCTATGTTATTATTCACCCCTTATTGCCCGATAACTGATAAAGGCTACAGAATGCAGAGAAAACAAGTTATTACATCGATAGTTGTTCTAGTAATTCTGTTTTTGATTTTAAGCATTCTATTCATTTGGCAATATGTCCGCAGTGAAATGATTCGCCAATACGCAAAAATTCAAAAGCAACCGGTTGCGGCGGTGGAAATACAGCGGGCTGAAGCGAAAGTCTGGCATCCGTTAGTCCAAGCCGTGGGTAGCGTACAAGCGATTCAAGGAGTGGATGTCACCACCCAAATTACAGGCAAAGTCACTAAAATTTATTTCGAGTCAGGACAAACGGTTAAACAAGGCGACCCATTAATCCAATTAGATGACAGTACTTATCAAGCCGATTTAGAAAATGCGACGGCGGCTTATACGGCAGCACAATTAGATTTTAATCGCAGCACAAGATTATTTAAAACTAAAACGATTTCGCAAGCAGCCTATGATCAAGCCTTAAGTACTTTTCAACAAACCAAATCGATGTTAGATAAAGCACAAGCCATTCTCAATCAAACGTTGATTAAAGCACCATTTGATGGCAAGTTAGGTTTGCGCCAAGTGAGTTTAGGTCAATATATTAATACGGGTGATGCGGCGGTCAATTTGCAACAAATGAATCCCCTGTATGTAAACTTTGAATTGCCACAAGCTTATTTGCAACAAGTGCAAGTTGGCAATAATATTCAAGTCACTACCGAGTCTTACCCCAATCAAATGTTTAAAGGCAAAATCATTGCGGTGAATTCGACGTTTAATACCGTTACCCGTATGCTCGAAGTGCAAGCGACGTTGAATAATGATAAAGCGGAACTGATTCCAGGCATGTTTGTGAATGTGAATGTCATTGTGCCGATTAAACTGAATGTCATGGTCGTGCCGGTGATGGCAGTGAATTATTCACCGTTTGGCGATACGATATTTAAGGTCGTGAATAATAAAGCCGAGCAAGAATATGTCAAAGTCGGTGAGCAGCGTGGCGAAGAAGTGGCTGTTACGGGTAAACTTGAAGATGGCGATATGATCGTCACCGTAGGTGCTTATAAATTACAAGATGGACAACCGTTAAAAATCGTTAATTCTAGCAGTGATTTATTAAGTTTTGGTAGCAACACGGGTACTCAGCAACCAGAAGAGGAATCACCTACTTTACCATTACCCACGACAGTCGTACCCAGCAAAACACTTGCTGTTCCGCCCTCGATGATTAATCAATCGGCAACGACAACTACAACAGATGTAAAAAAAGGTAATCCGTAATGAATTTTACGGATATCTTTATTCGTCGACCCGTATTAGCTACCGTCATCAGTTTATTATTAGTTGTGCTTGGTTTGATGGCGTATAAAGGCTTACCCTTGCGCCAATTTCCACAAATTCAATTTTCAGAAGTGGATATTACTTCCACTTTACCAGGTGCGAGTGCAGAGGTGATGCAAAGCTTCGTGACTACACCGATCCAAGATTCTATTTCTACTTTAGATAATATTGATTATTTAGTGGGAACGAGTCGACAAGGGACTAGCACGGTGAGCGTGCATTTTTTTCCCGGTACGGATACCGATGTGGCTGTATCGCAAATTACCACCAAAATTCAACAAATCAAAGGTACCAACTTACCAACGGACATGGATAATCCTATCGTTCAAAAAGGTAATCCGGGTTCTGATGGAGTCATGTATATCGCTTTTTATAGCAATGAAATGACGCCTGAGCAAATTAGCGATTATTTAATTCGGATAGTGAATCCGCAAATACAAGCTGTGCCAGGGGTGGCTTCTTCGAGTTCGATCGGTGGTAAAACGTATGCGATGCGTTTATGGCTAGATCCACAAAAAATGGCAGCGATGAATGTGCAACCATTGGATGTAGAAACGGCGATTACGGCAGAGAATGTGCAATCAGCAGCAGGTTATACGGAGAATAATCAAGAAGTGATCGATTTGCAAGCGAATACCGGTTTGCACACCACGGCTGATTTTGACAATATGATCGTCCTGACGACTAAAACGGGCGAAATCATTCGCCTAAAAGATATTGGACATGCGGAATTAGGAGCGAGTGACTATCATGCTGTGGTATTAGCGGGCGGTAAACAAGCGGTGGTGGTAAAAGTATCGACCAAAACCATGGCCAATCCATTACAAGTTGCGCAAGATATTAGAAAAATTCTGCCGCAAATTTTTCATCAAATGCCGTTCGGACTACATGCTGAAGTGGTTTATGATTTAAGTGCCTACATTAAACAATCGATTAATACAGTAGTTGAAACGATTATTGAAGCAGCCATTATCGTTATTCTAGTCATTTACTTGTCGCTCGGTTCGCTGCGCAGTGTCATCGTGCCAGTGGTGACGATACCATTATCGTTAATCGGTGTTATGGCTATCATGTATGTATTAGGTTATTCATTGAATGTACTGACGTTAATGGCTATGGTATTAGCGATCGGTTTAGTCGTCGATGATGCCATTGTCGTCGTGGAAAATATTTCTCGCCATTTAGAAGAAGGATTGCCGCCGATGCAAGCTGCTTATATCGGCGCTCGTGAAATTGCCAGTCCGGTTATCACCATGAGTATTACGCTAGCGGCTGTATTTATTCCGATCGGATTTTCCGGTGGCGTCAGTGGAGTATTATTTTCTGAATTTGCATTTACTTTAGCAGGGGCCGTATTGTTATCGGGGGTGATAGCGTTAACTTTGTCACCCATGATGTGCGCACGAGTATTGAATGCAACGCAGTTACAGGGAAAATTTATTCAACGAGTGGAATTTTTTTATTCACGTTTGGCCAGAATTTATCAAACGGTTTTACGTTCTATTTTAGATTCTCGCTGGGTGGTTATTGTATTTATGTCAGCAGTGTTAGCAGGCGTATTTTTCTTGTATATGACTACCCAAGCAGAATTAGCGCCTAGTGAAGACCAAGGTTATTTTTATTCCAATGCACAAGGTCCTGTCAATGCTAACGTGGGTTATACGACTAAATATATGCAGCAAGTAGAAAAAATCTATGAACGCTTGCCCGGTGTAGAACAATCCTTAGTGTTTAATGGCCAAGGTGGTTGGAATATGGCGCAAACTTTTGTGAAATTAAAACCGCTGAAAGAACGCCGTTATTCGCAAATGCAATTAGTGAATATGTCTAATCAACAAACTCAATCTATTTCAGGTTTAGATAATCGGGCATTTAACCCTCCGACTTTACCGGGGGGTGATTTTGGGTTGCCGTTGAATTTCGTGTTAGTCAGCGCCAGAGATTATAATAGTCTATATGCGGTTGCCGAGGAATTGGTGCAAAAAGCAAAAGCCAGCGGTATGTTTCAAGGGTTGCAAAATACTCTGCAACTCAATAAACCCACCATCAATATTTCCGTCGATCATGCGAAAGCAGGTGAATTAGGGATCACGAGTCAACAAATTTCTGATGCATTGAATGTCATGATGAGTAATAAAAATATTACGCGTTTTGATATGGATGGACGCAATTATTATGTGATTCCGCAGGCTTATTTATCCTATCGTGAAACTCCTAATACTTTAAGCAGTATTTATGTCACTAGCACATTATCTAATCCCGATAAAAGTCCGATTTTGGTGCCATTATCGAGTTTTGTACATATGGAGGGAGTAGTCAAGCCAGTGACATTGCCTCAATTCCAACGGTTAAATTCGGCAACGATTAATGCGCAAATGATGCCGGGTTATACTTTAGCCGATGGTATTAAATTTTTTGCGAATCAAGCGAATAAAATTATGCCTGCGGGTATGTCTTATGAATTAACCGGTGATGCGAGAACTTATGAACAAGAAAGTGGGAGGATGTTGATAACGTTTTTGTTTGCGTTGATTATTATTTTTTTAGTGTTAGCGGCACAATTTGAAAGTTTTCGTGATCCTTTTATCATTTTATTAAGCGTACCGATGTCGATGTTCGGGGCTTTGATCCCTTTAAATCTAGGGTTTGGAACCATTAATATTTTTAGCCAAATTGGTTTATTAACGTTAGTCGGATTAATTAGTAAACATGGTATTCTGATCGTACAGTTTGCTAATAGAATACAAGAAACTGAAGGGTTACATCCGCATGAAGCGGTGATTCGCGGAGCGACGTTACGCTTACGTCCAATTTTAATGACCAGTGCCGCGATGATTTTAGGTGTTACCCCTTTATTATTTTCGACGGTTGGACTAGCTAATAGCCAACATGACGTTGCCTTAGTAATTTTCTTTGGATTATTAATAGGTACATTCTTTACTTTGTTCGTGGTCCCAACCATGTATAGTTTAATTGGTCGTGACCGACGTCATCCAACGCTTAAGGAGCCATTGCATGAAAAAACACACGCGTAATATTACTAAACGAGGGATTTATTTATTACCGAATGCGTTTACGACAGCCGGTTTATTTTCAGGTTTTTATGCCGTTGTTGCCGCATTAAAAGGGATGTTTGATGTGGCGGCAATAGCTATATTTGTGGGAATGATTTTTGATGGATTTGATGGACGTATTGCTCGATTAACCGGAACAGAAAGTATGTTTGGTGCTGAATATGATAGTTTATCGGATTTAGTTACTTTTGGTATTGCGCCTTCTTTGGTGCTGTATAGTTGGGCTTTAGCTTATTTAGGCAAACCAGGATGGGTCGCGGCATTTATTTTTACGGTATGTGGGGCATTACGATTAGCACGGTTTAACACTCAAGTAGGAGACACGATGGATAAGCGCTATTTCCAAGGGTTGCCGATTCCGGCGGCGGCGGGGACAATGGCGGGTTTTGTATGGTTTTTCCGAAGTTATGATATCAATATGAGCTATCATTTAAGCGTGTGTGTTGCCATTTTAACGACAGTGGTGGGATTATTGATGATTAGCAAGATGCGTTATTATAGTTTTAAAGAATTAAATTTTAAACATAGCGTCCCCTTTTTCGCTATGATGCTAATTGTTATTATTTTAGCGACAATCGCTTTAGCTCCTCCTACCATGTTATTTATTATTTTCTTATGTTATGCCATTTCAGGATTTTTCACGACAGGATTTTATGCAATTAAACGTCGTAAATTACAATTATATAGAAAGCAAAAACGTCAATAATGGGTTACTACGATGAGTTGGATAAAAAAATTAATTCCTTCAGTCAGCAAAAACCGTAAAAAAGGTGGGGTGCCAGAAGGTATCTGGACTAAATGTGTTTCTTGCCAAGCGGTGTTATATCGCGCTGAATTAGCAAAAGCTTTATACGTATGTTACAAATGCGATCAACATATGCGGTTAACTGCTCGTCAACGCTTGGATTTATTTTTAGATGCGGATACGCCGCGCGAAGATATTGGTATGGAAACCCGGGGCATTGATAGGCTACAGTTTAAAGATAGTAAACGTTATAGCGATCGCTTAGAAGAAGCGGAAAAAAAGACAGGTGAAAGTGAAGCCTTAATCGTTCAGCAAGGGACTTTATTGCATCAACCCGTCGTGGTCAGTGTTTTTGATTTTAACTTTATGGGCGGCTCCATGGGTTGTGCGGTGGGGCAACGATTTGTTGATGGCGTGCATCGTGCAATTGAACAACGTATCCCTTTTATTAATTTTTCTGCTAGCGGTGGGGCGCGCATGCAAGAAGCATTATTTTCGTTAATGCAAATGGCGAAAACCAGCGCAGCGTTAGCAAAATTAGCGGAACAATGCTTACCTTACATTTCTATTTTGACTGATCCTACTATGGGAGGAGTGTCGGCTAGCTTGGCGATGTTGGGTGATATTATTATTGCGGAACCTAAAAGTTTAATTGGTTTTGCAGGTCCACGCGTGATTGAACAAACTGTGCGACAAAAATTGCCGGAAGGCTTTCAAAGCAGCGAATTTTTACTTGAACATGGTCATATCGATATGATCGTCGAACGCAAGCAATTGCGTCATACCGTCGCACGTTTATTAGCGAAGCTATTACACCGAGCCGATATTGATGAATTATTGGTTACTGCCCGCATAGGATAATGTCGTCATGCGTTTTGCAGAATTACAAGATTGGTTGATATGGTTAGAAACATTGCATGCCAAAAAAATCGACATGGGTTTAGAGCGTATGCAAGCTATTGCCGATATTTTAGATCTTAGACGCTTTTCTAAGCCTGTTATTATGGTAGGTGGAACGAATGGCAAAGGTTCAACAGTGGCGATGTTGGAAGCTATTTATCAACAAGCGGGCTATCATACGGCTATTTATACTTCTCCACATTTATTACGCTTTACTGAGCGATTACGTATAAACAGTAAAGAAATGGCTGAATCTCATTGGGTAACTGCGATGCAGGTTATCGATGATGCACGCGGCGATACCACGTTAAGTTATTTTGAATTTACGGTATTGGCGGGGTTGTGGTTAATTAAACAAATGCTGGACCAGCTCGATGTCATTATTCTAGAAATTGGTATGGGAGGTCGTTTAGATTCAATCAATATCGTCGATGCGGATATCGCGGTGTTGACTACCATCGATTACGATCATATGGATTATTTAGGCGATAATCGCGAAGATATCGGTCGAGAAAAAGCGGGGATTATGCGGCAACACGGTTTGGCAGTGTGTGGCGACCCAGATATCCCAGATAGTATCATACAAACCGCAAAAGAATTACACGTAGATTTATTCTGTCAGGGACAAGATTTTTTTTATCAAACTCGTTTAGCTAATTGGGATTGGTGGAATCAAACGGTACGCTATGATCATTTACCTAATCTGAAATTACCGATTCAAAATGCTTCAACTGTTTTGCAGACGATTAATTTAATGCAACGATGTTTAGCGGTGTCAGAACAAGCTATTCGGCTTGCATTGGCTCGCGTAGAGTTGATTGGACGATTTCAAACGATTCGACAATCACCTTGTGTCATCATCGATGTAGCTCATAATCCTCAATCGATAGCGTATTTAGCCGAAAGAATTCATGCATTATCCGACAGAAATCAAGTTATAGCGGTAATGGGGATGTTAAAAGATAAAGATCACTACAATAGTTTATGGCATATGAAAAATTGTTTTGCTAGTTGGCATATTGCGACGCTAGAGGGCGCGCGCGGTGGTGCAGCTAGTCAACTATATGACGTATTGCAGCAATTAAATGAGCAAAATTTACACCAATATCAAAATGTGCAGGATGCTTATCGCGCTGCACTTGCTGAAGCCGGCCAAGATGGTACCATAGTAGTTTTCGGGTCATTTTTAACGGTTGCCGCCGTGCTATTAGAAGAGCAAAACCCATAGACTTATTGCCTAATTGCCACCCATGGCAGTTAGGCAATAAGTCTAATAAAGGTTATTAAATATTTGTGAGGCTATTATGCAACATCATGGGTTACGAACAAGAATTTTAGGTGCTGTCATTTTGGTAGCATTGGCAGTTATTTTTTTACCGATGTTATTGAATCATCGCCCAGAAAACACGGCGCCGTTGGCGGAGTTGACTGAGCGACCCGCCAGCCCGCCGGTGCAATTTAGTAAAATCGTGGTGCCAGCGGCATTGTCGAGTGAAAATTTATCTGCAAATACGGCATCGACTAATGTTCCTTCAAATAAAATGGATACAATGACCGTAACGTGGATCTTACAAGTCGCTAGTTTTAGTCAAGCCGTTAATGCGCAAAAGTTAGTAACTGAGTTACAAAAATTATCTTTTCCTGCCTATGTGAGTCATTCTACAGAAACGAATAAACCGCCTATTTATCGTGTCTATGTTGGACCTTATACTCGGCAAGAGCAAGCGACAGATGTGCAAAAACAATTACAGAAACAAGCAAAACTATCGGGACAGATTGTCCAGTATAATCCGCTGCAGCCTTAAGGGGGGTTGATGACAAGTATTGATTATATTTTTATTGGCATTTTAATCTGTTCTATTGGATTTGGTGCTTACCGAGGTTTTGTTAGGGAAATAGGGGCATTGGCCGTATGGTTAGTGGCATTAGTCATCGCTGTTTATTTTTCACCATGGGTGACGACTAATTTGCATTTGTACATCGATGACGATAGCGTACGTTTTGGGCTTAGTTTTTTTGTATTGTTTATCGCTACCTTTATTTTGATGGCGTGGTTAGCTAAACAGTTAGCTAAAATAGTATATGATTCTGAGTATAGTACACCCGATCGAGTCATGGGCGGGGTGTTTGGTTTAGTGCGGGGTGTCATGATTATTGTGGTTCTATTACTAATCGCCAGAACCTTGCATCTTCATCATCAAAGTTGGTGGCAGCATTCTTGTTTAATTGCTTATTTTAGTGATATCGCTGATTGGTTAACCCATACATTCGGTATGCCGATTAGCCATTACTTTACCGAACAAAAAATTAATTTAACCAATACATTGAGGAAAAATTAATGTGTGGGGTTGTCGGCCTTATTACGCAGAATAATGATGTTAATCAAGATATTTATGATGCCTTGACAGCATTGCAGCATCGAGGCCAAGATGCGGCGGGAATCATGACTTGTGAGAATGGCCGTTTTCATTTACGTAAAGCCAATGGTTTAGTACGCGATGTATTTCATACTCGGCATATGTTGCGATTGCGCGGCAATATGGGGCTTGGTCATGTTCGTTACCCAACGGCAGGAACCGATAGCGCGGCAGAAGCCCAGCCCTTTTATGTTAATTCACCCTATGGTATAGGTCTGGTACATAATGGTAATTTAACTAATGCCGATGAATTGAAAGAAGCATTATTTCACGCGGATTTACGTCATTTAAATACGCATTCAGATTCAGAAGTATTACTAAATGTTTTTGCTCATGAATTGCAACGGTTACATCAGTTACATTTACAACCCGCCGATGTGTTTACTGCTGTTAAAGCGTTGCATCAACGTTGTCATGGAGCTTATGCTGTAGCTGCATTAATAGCAGGTTATGGGTTAGTCGCATTTCGTGACCCGCACGGCATTCGGCCTTTGGTATATGGTAAACGTCAAACAGCTAATGGCATGGAATTTATGGTGGCGTCGGAAACGGTGGCATTGAATTCGTTGGGATTTGAGGTAATTGCTGATGTTAAACCGGGTGAAGCGATTTATATTGATAAACAAGGGGCATTGCACCAGCAGCAATGTGCAACTAATACCAGCTTGAATCCTTGTATTTTTGAGTTTGTTTATTTAGCGCGACCGGATTCTATTATTGACGGCATTTCGGTGCATGAAGTGCGGTTACGTATGGGAAGATTATTAGGTGAGAAAATTTTACGAGAATTTCCTCAGCATGACATCGATGTTGTCATTCCTATTCCTGATACTAGTCGAACAGCCGCTTACCCATTGGCAAATGTATTAGGCGTTCCTTGTCGGGAAGGTTTTGTTAAAAATCGTTATATTGGTCGAACTTTCATTATGCCTGAACAAACTCAGCGTCGTCGCTCAGTTAGGCAAAAATTAAATGCTATCGATTTGGAATTTAAAGATCGCAATGTATTGCTGGTCGATGACTCGATAGTACGCGGGACTACCTCCAAAGAAATTATTCAAATGGCAAGGCAAGCAGGAGCTAAAAAAGTGTATTTTGCTTCAGCAGCTCCTGAAGTGCGTTATCCGAATGTGTATGGTATCGATATGCCTACCCGTGGGGAGCTATTAGCTCATAATATTGATGTGGCTGAAATGACGAAAATTATTGGTGCGGATTGGTTAATTTTTCAAAATTTAAGTGCGTTGATCCAAGCAGCGCAAGAAGATAATCAAACGATTCAAGAATTTGAAGCATCCGTGTTTACTGGGAAATATATTACGGGCGACATTGATGAAGAATACTTGGTTAATTTGGAGCAACAACGTCAAAACATTCGACATTCGGCGGCGGATGATAGTGCCACGATTATTTGGCTAAATACTAATTTTGATAACAGGGAGAGAACATGATAGGTAAGCGTCATCTTTGTTGGGCATTATGTATTATTAGTGTGCCTTTGCAGGTTTTCGCTATAGGATTAGGTGGGTTGACGGTTAAATCTAACTTATATCAGCCATTACAAGCCACTATCGTTATTACAGATGTGGGTGATATTCAATTATCGTCGTTAACGGCCCATTTAGCTTCAGCGACTCAATATCAACAACAGCATATTGAATACCCTGATTTTTTACCGCCTTTGACCATGACTATCAAAAAAATTGGCCAGCATGATGCCTTACTTGAATTAACCAGCAACGCTAACATTAGCACTCCCTATATCAATTTATTAATAGAGCTCAGCACACCCAGTGACAAAATCTTATATCCCTACACGGTATTATTAGATCCGAACAATCAAGATTCGGCAAATAATAATGTGGATAATGCCATATCCAAAGCCATTGTTGTAACAGATGATTCATCTAACACAGATCCATCAACGGTGATCAATACGGCCTTAGCGGATAATGCAGGGGCCACTGTCATCAGTAGGGATAGTGGTACAGCATTGAATACTGTTAATCCTGCTGCTCCATATGCACCAAGTGCAGATGATTCTTTGCAAGAGAAAAATCTCAAAGTAGAATTAACGATTACCGCTGAAGCCTTGAATATTGCTAAAAGCGATAATCAACTATTAACATTGAAGTTGCAAGCATTGGATAAAGATAACCAAACGTTACAACAGTTATTGACGGCGACTAAACAAGATTTGACTCAATTAACGGCACACCAGATGGCTGCTGTACAGAGCAATATACCATTTCTTAGCAATCTAAAAGCGTGGCAATTGAGTATCATTGGGTTGATTATTTTATTTTGTGGTTGGTTGCTGAGTTATTTTTTTTATAAACGTCGGTTTAATAAGGGGCTCGGTGTCGAATCACTGAAGATTGCTCCGAACAATCCGCCAACGGCGCCAAGTGAGCATACAGCGATGGTCGTTGTATCGTCTAGCGATAATTTACCGACAAAGAAAACCAGCGAGTTAACTCTTACCTCTGCATTAAATACGGCTATTCCGTCCTCGCAGTATAATGTGACTGAACTACTACAGGATGTTGAAACTTATTTAACTTATGGCCGAATTACTCAAGCTGTGAATACTATCAAAATGGCATTAACGCGTGACGAAAAAAATCCGTTGCTGTGGCAGAGGCTCTTGGATATCTATGCCGAAATGGGTGAAAAAGTTGAATTTGATGCAACATGTCAAGCGATACCATCGGCATTAATCGAAGGATTGTCAAAGAAAATCCAACAACTGCAAGCTGTTTTTGCGGAAGAGCCATTAGGAGAAGAAAAAAATACTTCCACAAAGAAACCAGCCCATTGCGCCGAGAAAATGAAGCATCAAGATATCACGATTGAAGAATTTGATGAAGACGCTACTGCAGCGGAAGAAGAGCCATTAGCGTTTGAAGTAGACACGGAAAGTTTGGCGAGCAAATTAGATTTAGCGCGTGCTTACATCGATATGGGCGATCAAAAATCAGCGGCGAAAATTTTACAAAAAGTGATGCGAGGGAATGATGAAGAATTAAAGCGTCAAGCAACTATTTTATTAGCGAAGAGTAAAAATCAATGAGAATAGCTGCGGCAATTGAATATAGAGGTACATGTTATAGTGGCTGGCAGCGTCAAAAAAATGACACTATTGATAGTGTTCAGGCAGCAGTAGAAACAGCTTTTTCACATGTGGCGAATGAATCGATCGAGGTAATTTGTGCAGGACGGACCGATGCTGGAGTCCATGCTCGTGGTCAAGTGATTCATTTTGATACCCAAGCGGAACGTAGCGAGTATGCGTGGCAAGCGGGAGTGAATTCGGCGTTATCACGCGATATAGCAGTGCGATGGATTAAATTTGTCGATAATGATTTTCATGCGCGCTTCAGCGCATTGAGTCGACGTTATGAATATATCATTTATAATCACCGTACTCGACCGGCTATCATGGCCGATTATGTGACTCATTATTATGAGTCGTTAGATATCGATGCCATGATCGCAGCGAGTCAATTTTTAATTGGCGAGCATGATTTTTCTTCTTTTCGGGGCGGTGATTGCCAAGCTAAATCTCCGATCCGGGATATTCATGGTATCGAGATTACTCAACACGGAAGCTTTATTAAAATAGATATCCGTGCCAATGCTTTTTTGCATCACATGGTACGCAATATTGTCGGTACCTTGTTGCATATTGGCTCAGGTAAAGAACAAGCTATTTGGATGGAAGAAGTATTAGCGGCAAAAGACCGTAAAGTAGCAGCGATGACGGCTCCTTCCAACGGTTTATATTTGATGGAAGTCGAATATCCCACACAATTTGATTTACCGGCCATAGAAGATTTACACATATTTACTTGGCGCTCAATCTAGATATCCGGTAGAATAGATTTTTCTCAACACAAGAGGACATCATCATGCGTTTTATATTATTAATAATAGGTAGTTTGATGGCAGGCAATGTTTTTGCTGCGGTGCCGCTCAATAGTTCAACTGATAAATTAAGTTATACAATTGGTAATGATTTAGGGCGGAATTTTAAAACACAAGGTATTGCCGTGAATACCGCGGCCTTGCAACAAGGTTTGCAAGATGGCTTACAAAATAAATCTCAATTGAGCCAGAGTGAAAAACAAAAAGTCGTGGCTGACTATCAACATCGTGTGATGAAAAAGATGCAACAATCGATGCAACAAGAAGGTGCAGCTAATGCGAAAGCAGGTGCAGCCTTTTTAGCAGCGAATGCCAAAAAAGCAGGCGTAAAAACGACCGCTTCAGGGTTGCAATATAAAATATTAATAGCGGGTAAAGGGCCAAAGCCAACGGCTAATAGTACAGTGACGGTAGATTATGAAGGGAAATTATTAAATGGCCAAATCTTTGATAGTTCGTATAAGCGCGGTGAGCCTGTGACTTTTCCTTTGCAGCATGTGATTAAAGGCTGGACAGAAGGTTTGCAATTGATGCCAGAAGGTGCGACATATGAATTCTTTATTCCCGCGGCATTAGCCTATGGTAATGACGGTGTTCCCGGGACGATCCCTCCGCAAGCGACTTTATTATTCAAGGTGCATTTGCGTAAAGTGAATTAATCAATTTCAGTCAGTCAGGTTAAGGGAAAAAATGAATTATCTTAAATATTGTCGATCTCGTATGATCGTCATGTTGATTTTGGGTTTTGCCTCAGGTTTTCCTATTTCTTTGACGACTACGACAGTCCAAGCTTGGTATACGGTCGCCGGGGTTAATATCGAAACGATCGGCATTTTGACTTTAGTGGGGTTGCCTTACTTACTTAAATTTTTATGGGCGCCAATCATGGATCGATTTATTCCGCCTTTTTTTGGGCGCCGTCGAGGCTGGGTGGTCATTACCCAAGTTTGGTTAATTATTTTAATCGTGATGATGGCTTTTCTAAATCCTATTAATAATACCGTAAGCTTAGCGTTAGTCACTTTATTGATTGCCTTTAGCTCAGCTTCTCAAGATATTAATTTAGACGCATATCGGACGGATTTGCTCGATCCAGAAGAACGTGGGTTAGGCTCCGCATTATATATAAATGGTTGGCGAGCGGCGACATTTGTTTCAGGCGGATTAGCATTAGTGATGGCGCAATATATCGGATGGCATTATACGCTATTATTTTTAGCATCTATTGTTATGTTGTGTCTAATCACCACCGTATTGGCAGAAGAACCTCATTATGAATATCAACCACCACGTACTTTTTCTGCTGCCGTATTGCAGCCTTTTCAGGAATTCTTATCACGCCGTTATGCCGTTCTATTATTAATATTAGTTATTCTCTATAAATTTGGTGATGCATTTGCGTTGAGTTTAAGCACCACTTTTTATTTGCGTGGCATTGGATTAACGTTGGCTGAAGTAGGCGCTATGACTAAATCGATTAGTATTGCTGCGACTGTTATTGGTACCTTTATTGGTGGGGTGGTGATGTTGCGCATCAAACTTTATCGATCGCTGATGTTATTCGGTATACTACAAGCATGCGCTAATTTATTGTATATGACTTTAGCCATTGTGGGGAAAAATTATCTATTGGTGGCGATAGCGATTACTACCGAACATCTCAGTAGTGGGATGGCGACAGTGGTGTTTCTCGCTTATTTAATGTCATTATGCGATAGACGTTATACCGCGACACAATTTGCTTTATTATCGGCAGTAGCGGCGGTGGGGCGGATATTTATTGGTCCTTTAGCCAGTTATATCGTTGCGCATTCGGGGTGGGCAATATTCTTTGCGTGGAGTTTTGTTTTTTCTTTACCGGGGTTGATATTATTATGGTGGTTACGAAATCGAATCGATTTTGATGGGATAAAGATCAATGAATAGGAATAAAAATTAGGGCAGGTAGATATGTTTAGAACAGAATTAAAACAAGATAATCTTATTTTACGTCCATTCGATTTTTCGTATGCCGAAGCCTATTGTCTAGCTGCGCAAGAAACAGCGCCCTATGTTTACGATACGATGCCATGGTGCCATTTGCAGTATCAATTATTTGAAGCAGAAGCATGGATACAAATAGAAGTGGATGCCTGGGATACGGGGAAAGCCTTTGGTTTTGTGATTTTCAGTGCTGAGACGGAGGAATTAATTGGAGCTGTTGATATTTACAATATTCAGTATTATGGCAACTTTGCTGAATTGGGTTACTGGATTCGTCATCGTTACTGGGGGCAAGGTATTGCGACAAAAGCAGCCGCGCTCGTTGCCCAATATGGCTTTCAGCATTTACCGCTAAAACGTTTAGAGTTTACTTGTTTGATTGACAATTACGCTAGTCATCGCGTTGCCGAGAAAATAGGTGCGAAACGCGAAGGTATCCTTCGGCAACGCACCAATATCCATGGCGAACAACGCGACATTATTATATTCTCAGTATTACCTGAAGAATTGATTATGCCGCGTTTGCAACAGCCAGCGTAGCGGGCCCGGTTCTATGTAACGCTATTGTAGCTATTTGTTTTGCTGCATGCTTATAAGCAAAAGGCGAAAAACGACGTTGCAAAGATAATTCATCTAAATAATCAAAGACCATCATTTTTGTGCGTGCTTTGCTGTCATAGGGAGCTTTTTCTTCGTCGCGCAAAAAATGTAAACGTTCAATTTGTTTTTCACAGCGCGCAACAAAAGCATTGTTTTCAGTTTGGGCTTCTTCATCTGGACAAATCAATAAAATTTTTTTTGCATGAGCTCTCATAGCGCGTTGGAAGTGAATCTCATGAGAAAGCCATACTTCATCAAAAGTTGCTTGAAACATTTTTTTTTCCTTATCGGATTTACACTAAAAACGCCTTGCGTAGTTAACCTTAAGCTATTACTCTTTTCTACTGCACATAGAAATAGTACATGCTTATCCGTTGCATACTTTGGGTTTCCGTATAAATCTAGTTTTGTTTTAAATATTTTTATTGTTATGGGGGTTACATTACACGAAAAGAATTATAACAGTAAAAATTTAAAATACTAGCGGAAGTGAGATTTTTATTTTAATTTTTTTGAAAAAAAATTGTAAAGAGCAAAAAACTTTTTTATAAAAAATTTTTAATGGGAATGAAAAATAACAACAATAAAATAAACAAACACTTGAGAGGAAGAAAAATTTTAGTTGATGTTAATTAATTAGATAATTTTTTTTCGCAGAGACGAATTGAAAATTTCGTCTTGCTATCGGGCGTGTTCCTAACATGAATGGTACCGAGAGCCGGACTTGAACCGGCACGGTGTCACCACCACCAAATTTTGAGTCTGGCGCGTCTACCAATTTCGCCACCTCGGCACGGCAGGGAGTATAACAGAAAGCGCTAGATGAAAACAACATTTATACTCATAAGATTTTAAGATGCAAGAAAGATCAAGGACTTATCGCTAATAATTTGTTACACTCTACCTATTATGCAAAAAAGTGATTTTTATTTTGATTTACCGTTAGAGTTAATTGCTCAGTATCCGACTAAGGAAAGGCGCGATAGTCGATTAATGGCAATAGACCGACAAACGGCAACCATTCAACATCAGCAATTTAGTGATTTTCCTAGCTATTTACGTGCGGGTGACTTACTAGTCTTTAACAATACGAAAGTTATTCCGGCTCGTTTATTCGGAGAAAAGCTGACGGGTGGCAAAGTCGAAGTGATGTTAGAGCGATTGGTTGGCGAACATCGTGTGTTAGCACAAGTGCGAGCGAGTAAAAGTCCTAAAGTGGGTAGCCAACTATTATTGGAAAATTGTTTACAAGCAGAAGTGCTAAATCGGCATGATGATTTATTTGAATTAAAATTTGATCCGCAACAATCGGCTTTAGATTGGTTGCAACAAGTAGGTCATATTCCATTGCCTCCTTATATTAAACGGGAAGATACGCGCGAAGACCAAGAGCGTTATCAAACAGTGTATGCTACCCATCACGGAGCAGTTGCGGCACCGACAGCGGGATTACATTTCGATCACGCCATGTTAAATGAATTAACGGAGCAAGGCATTGAACAAGCATTTGTGACTTTGCATGTCGGTGCTGGAACGTTTCAACCTATTCGGGTCGATAATATCACTAATCACAAGATGCATAGTGAAGTCATTGATGTGTCAGAGAATGTTTGCGAGCAAATTCGTCACACGAAAGCGAAGGGTGGGCGAGTGATCGCGGTGGGGACGACATCGGTGCGTTGCTTAGAGAGCGCTAGTCGTAATGGCGATATTCAATCTTATCAAGGTGAAACAGAGATTTTTATTTACCCGGGTTATTCATTTCAATGTGTCGATGCTTTGCTGACCAATTTTCATTTACCCGAATCGAGTTTAATCATGTTAGTGGCTGCCTTCGCGGGTTATCCTTTGACTATGGATGCTTATCGGCAAGCGATTATTGAACGCTATCGCTTTTTTAGTTATGGCGATGCGATGTTTATTTTTAAATAGAAAGCCAGAAAATACGTTAGGAACACGCCCTGATCTGTCCTAAATTTAATCATTATGATGATAGGACTATTTTACGTTGCCAGGGCTTCGTGTATAATGTCTTTCTTTTAATAACTAACTGTAAGGAAATTAATCGATGAATCTGATTCCAACTGCCTATGCGGCGGCTGTTAATGATGTAGCTCCTCCTAATCAAGGAGGTAGTATTTGGACTACTGTCATCATGTTGGCGGTATTCTTTGCTATTTTTTATTTTCTCTTGATTCGCCCACAAAGCAAGCGTGCCAAAGAGCATCGCAATTTATTGGCTAGCGTCGCGGTTGGTGATGAAGTGGTGACCAGCAGTGGCTTGATGGGTAAAGTGACTGCGCTGAACGATAATACGATTACTATTGAAATTGCGCCTAATGTTAATATTAGAATGCAAAAATCAGCGATTAGTGGCGTATTACCGAAAGGCAGCTTAGAGAAAGCATAATTAATGTCACATATTCTTAATCGTTATCCATTTTGGAAAAATTTATTGTTGATCGGAATGGTCGTGTTTGGCATTTTATATGCTTTACCGAACTTGTTTCCAGAAGTTCCCGCCTTACAAATCAGCGGTAATGATATTACTCAAGCCAATGTTTCAACGGCTAAGCAAGTGATGCAAATCTTGGCTCAACAAGGTATCGCTTACCAAAGCGTTACCTTGGAAGGCAATAAAATCGTCGTGCGTCTCCAGAATACGGATAGCCAATTGCAAGCTAAAGACGAAGTGCAAGCGACATTAGGCGAGCAATATACCACGGCGGTCAATTTAGTGCCGGCAACGCCGGCATGGTTACAGAATGTCGGTGGGGCACCCATGACATTGGGTTTAGATTTGCGTGGTGGGGTACATTTCTTATTGCAAGTCGATCTGGACTCGGTGATGACTAAGCGTGCAATAGCGAATATGCGTTCTATCGCAGATGGTTTACGACAAGCCCAAATTCGTTATGCAGGTATCCAGCCAGGAAAGCCTACTGGTTTGATATTATCATTCCGTGACAGTAGCGCACAAAATGCTGCACAAAATTTATTACGTAATAAATTTAATGATTATGTCGTCAATGCTTCAGCTCGTGATGGTAATTATTATTTACAAGTGAATTTAACGCCGGCAGCATTGGCGGCTATCCGTGATTATACGATGTCGCAGACGATGCAAGTATTGAATAATCGGGTGGATGCGTTGGGTGTTGCTGAGGCGGTTATTATGCGTCAAGGTTTAGATAGAATTTCAGTGGATTTACCAGGGGTGCAAGATACAGCGCAAGCGAGCCAAATCCTTGGCGGTAATGCAACCCTAGAAATGCATTTAGTCAATGAAAATGCGGATTTGCAAGCAGCAACGCACGGTATTGTGCCGCTCGGTTCTCAACTATATACCATGGTGGATGGTTCATCGATCGTTCTCTATAACAAAATTATTTTAACTGGGGATGCCATCACTTCTGCATCAGCAGGCGTGGATCAAAATGGGTTGCCCGCCGTCAATATTGTTGCAACTGGACCACAAATTCCTGAATTTCACCGTATAACGGGAGATAATATTGGGAAACGTATGGGTATCGTGTTGGTGAATGTGAAAAATACCCCAGTTAATATCAATGGTGCGATGGTCAATAAACCCAAGACGGTAGAAACAGTTATTAATGCGGCTGTTATTCAAAGTGCTTTACCGGGTTCTTTTATGGTAAATGGGTTGCAAACTTCACAAATGGCGCATGATTTAGCGATTCAATTACGTTCAGGTACGACGCCGGCTGCATTATTTCCGATCCAAGAGTTATTAGTTGGGCCTAGTTTAGGTAAAGAAAATATTAATCACGGGATGATTTCAGTGATCGTTGGCTTTATCTTGATCGTGATTTTTATGACGATTTACTATCGATTATTTGGTGTATTTGCCAATATAGCTTTATTATTGAATTTAGTCTTGATCGTCGCGTTCATGTCGTTGATTGGTTTTACGTTAACCTTGCCTGGTATTGCGGGTATTGTGTTGACCTTAGGTATCGCGGTGGATGCCAATGTATTAATTTTCGAACGCATTCGTGAAGAATTGCGTAATGGAGCTAGTCCTCAAGCTGCCATTCATGCAGGGTATGAGCGTGCTTTTACCACGATTGTCGATGCTAATATGACTACTTTGATCGTGGCCATTATCTTGTTTGCTATTGCGAGTAGTTCAGTGAAAAGTTTTGCTATCACGTTAATTATCGGCTTACTCACTTCAATGATCACCGCCATCATGGGTACTCGAGCGATCGTTAATGTCGTCTATGGGGGGCGGCAAGTGAAAAAATTATCGATAGGGATCTAGGTATGGAATTCTTTAAGTCAACTACCAAAATCCGTTTTATGCGCGCGAGCAAATGGGCAGCGGTATTTTCTGCCATCTTGTTTATCGCTTCTATCGCTTCATTATCTATTAATGGCTTGAATCTAGGCCTTGATTTTACGGGTGGTATGCAGATTGAAGTATTATATCCGCAGCCTGGTAATTTAGATCAAATTCGTCAGCAATTAAATCAAGCGGGTTTTTTGAAACAAGAAGTTAAAACCTTTGGCTCAAGTCGTGATGTTATGATAACGTTACCGGTGAAGCAAGAAAGCCAACAAACCGCGGTGAGTGACAAAGTGACACAAGCATTAGTTGGTGCAAAAATCCAATCGGTTAGTTTTGTTGGGCCGCAAGTAGGAAAAGAATTAGCTTATAAAGGGGCTTTGGCTATGATTATTGCTTTCATCGCCATTCTTATTTACATTGCGTTTCGTTTTGAATATCGTTTTGGCTTGAGTGCTATTTTAGCCTTGATTCATGATCCTCTATTGATTTTAGGGATCTTTTCCTTATTCCATATTGAATTTGATTTAATTTCAATGGCAGCCGTTTTGACCGTCATTGGTTATTCATTGAATGATACAATTGTGGTGTTTGACCGGGTGCGAGAAAATTTTCGTAAAGTGCGTAAAGGTACACCAGCAGAAATTATGGACCTTTCCATCAATCAAACATTATCTCGAACTATTATGACATCGGGTTTAACCTTGTTAGCGGTGATAGCTTTGTTAGTGTATGGTGGCCCCACCTTATTTGGTTTTTCCTTAGCTTTATTAATTGGTATTATTATCGGTACTTATTCGTCGATCTATATTGCGGGTGCGTTAGCTTTACAAATGGGATTGCAACGTTCGAATTTCATACCCAAACCTAAAACTGATTTAGATGCTCGACCGTAATTAAATTTTCTATACCCGTTACTCTTCAAGATGCGAGTGAAAACATGCAATTTCCTGAATACGAATTATATGATGGTTTAGGTTTAGCCGAATTAATCGCTAAAGGTGATATGAGCGCTAATGAAGTGTTAGATGCGGCTATTGAGCGAATCGAATTACTCAATCCTTATTTAAATGCGATCAATTATACGATGTTTGATCAAGCTAAAGCATCGTTAGCCGATTTACCGGAGGGCCCTTTTAAGGGAGTGCCTTTTGCCCTAAAAGATTTAGGTGTTTCGTATGCCAATGAACCCACGAGTGCAGGTTGTCGCTGGTTAAAAGATTTTTGTTTGGATTTCGATAGCGAAATAGTTAGTCGTTACAAAAAAAATGGCTTAGTGATTTTAGGTAAAACCAATGTTCCTGAGTGGGGTTGGTCAGTGACGACTGAGCCTAAATTTAGAGGCGCTACGCGCAATCCTTGGAATATGGAATTATCTTCGGGTGGTTCAAGTGGTGGGGCCGCTGCTGCTGTTGCCGCGCGCATGTTACCGATGGCTGATGCGAGCGATGGGGGTGGGTCGATTCGTATTCCAGCGTCTTGCTGTGGGGTATTTGGTTTAAAGCCTACTCGCGGTCGTACGCCAACTGGTCCTGAATTGGGACGCTCTATGATTATGGGATTAACTGTCGGGCATATCTTATCGCGTTCAGTACGTGACAGTGCTGCGATGTTGGATTGCATGGGCGGCGATGATTTGGGTAATCCCTTTCCCTTACCACGCAAAAAATCTTATTTATTAAGTTTAGCTGAGCCCGTACCTAGTTTACGTATTGCTGTAGTAAAAAATTCATTTATTCCTGCTACTATCCATACTGATTGTTTACAGGCTGTTACGCAAGCTGCGCAATTATGTAAGGATTTAGGACATAGCGTAGAAGAAACTAACTTGGATATTAATGGCGAAGAATTTCTAGCGAATTTCAATCTATTAGTCTGCGCGCAAATCAGTCAAGGAATGAAAGAGGCTCGTCAGCGCCAGGGTAAACCGCGATGGGGTGACATCAGTGCCTTGATTAAATTCATGGCGTATATGGGTGATAGTTATTCTGCAACAGAAGTGGCGCAAGCTATTCATTATTTGGATAAATTATCGCGCCATATAGCAGAATTCATGCAAGCATTTGATGTCATATTGACACCCAGTTTAGCACGACCGCCAGCACGATTAGGTGAAATGTTGCCGACAACTTGGCAAAATTTCATGATGGGAGCATTAAAGCATATGGCGCCGAAAAAAATCTTGCGGCAACAATTGTTACAAGGCAGCTTAGATATTTTTAGTTATACGCCGTTTACTCCATTGTTTAATGTCACAGGTCAACCTGCGATGTCGGTGCCATTATTCTGGAATAAAGATCACTTGCCGATCGGTGTGCAATTTGCTGGTCGTTATGGCGATGAAAAAACGCTATTTCAACTTGCTCACCAATTAGAACAAGCTAAACCGTGGCAGCAACAACAACTCCATACGAAACCCTCTCGCCACATCCAATTAGCTTATCCGACGGTGTCGACGAAAAAACCTAAAAAATAAAGTTCTTTCCAAACCTTGTCTTCTTACTCAAGGTTTGGAAAGAACTCTAATATTGCTTTTACCCCTATTATCATCTACCCTTATCACTATGAATACTATAGCAAAAATTGCTAGCTTGCCTTATAAGTCATTTGCTTGTCAATTTGATCCATTAACGTGTATACGATTAACCAATGATAAATATGATAATATTGAAGCGGTGATTAACAGCAATAAAGCTTACTGGATGCATTTCGAGCAACCTTCTAAAAATTTGCAGCAACAACTCATCAAAAAATTAAATATCCCTAAAATAGCGTGTACCATTTTATTTTCTGAAGAAGCTCGCTCACGTTGTGTAAGATTTGAAAATACTTATATCTTAGTCGTGCAAGGTATCGAGCTCTCAACTATTTCCTCTTATCAAGAAGTACCTTCTTTACGTTTTTGGATTACGCCGCAAGGTTTATTGAGTATTTCGACAGCGAAATTACAAGCGGTGCAAGATGTGCAAGCGGCTCTTGAAACTTTCCCAGATTTAGATCCCATGCTATGTTTAATCACCTTATTAGAATATGTTATTTCTTATATGGAAGAAGTCACTTATCACTTGGATGAAGAATTAAATAAAATAGAAACCGGCTTAGAACTAACCGATCGTATTACCGTTTCTATTATGAATATACGGCAAGAAATTGTTCGTTTGCGTCGCAATGTCTTACCCCAGCGCGATGCGATCACCTTGCTTTCGAATAAAGTAGAAGCTTCACCCAGTGTGGAAAATAGTTTAAAAGAATTAAATAACAGTATGATACGGCAAGCTGAGACATTAGAAATGTTGCGCGAGCGTGCCATCATTATTCAAGATAATTTAACCAATCAAATTGGTGAAATTTCCAATCGGCGTATGTATTTATTAACGGTTATTATGTTAATATTTACCCCTTCATTTTTCATTATGAGCTTATTTTCCATGTATTTACCTATTCCAGGTATGAATAGCGCGTGGACGTGGTGGATCATCGTCATCTTTATTATTGTGTCAGGTATAGGGATGGCCTATGTGCTGAAAAAGAAAAAATGGTTGTAATGGTAATTTTTGGTATAGAGTTAAGCGTCAGTGTTTAGATTTGGAAGCAAATTATGCAAGAGAAATATGTATTGGGCTGGGAAGAATGGTTAGCATTACCGCAATTAAATTTACCTGTTATTAAAGCGAAAATTGATACCGGCGCTAAAATTTCGACTTTGCATGCGGTGGACATTGAAGAGATTAAGGTTAAACGCCAAGCGTATGTTCAGTTTATCACTTATCCTTTTTTAAATGATTTTACTATTGCCAGACAAGCTTGTGTACCTATTGCAGATAAACGTAGTATAATTAGCTCCAATGGCATAAAGGAAGTCCGTTATGTCGTGCAAACCGATTTACAAGTTGGCACTAGACAAGTAACCATTGAACTGAGTTTAACTAATCGCAAGCAAATGCAATTTCCTATGTTAGTGGGTAGGGAAGCTATTAAGCAGTGTGCGATAGTCGATCCCAGCAAATCGTATTGTTTAGGTAGAAAATCAATTAAAGAGATGAAAAAATACTATAATGAGCTTAAACTTATTAATCCTCGCTAAAAACAAAAAATTATATAGCCATCGACGTTTAGTGGAAGCAGCTGAACAACGTGGCCATACTATTCGAGTTATTTCTCCTTTAGCTTGCTATATGAATATTTCCAGCGAGAAACCTGTTATCCATTATCGGGGTAATGAAATAATAGAAAATATTGATGCCATTATCCCGCGCATCGGGGCTTCCGTGACTTTCTATGGCACTGCTATCGTTAGGCAATTTGAAATGCGTAGGGTGTATGCGTTAAATAGCTCAATTGCTATTTCGCGTTCTCGTGATAAATTACGTTCTTTGCAGTTATTAAGTCGCAAAGGTATCCCTATGCCCACCACGGGTTTTGCCAGTTCAGTGTTGGATACCGAAAATTTAATTAATATGTTTGAAGGTGAGCGCTTAATCATTAAGCTATTAGAAGGCACGCAAGGTAAAGGTATCGTGTTAGCCGAAACCAAAGCAGTTGCGAAAAGTGTTATCGAAGCCTTCAAACAAGTCGATGCAAATTTTTTAGTGCAAGAATACATCGAAGAAGCGGGTGGTGCGGATATCCGTTGCTTAGTATTAGGCGATAAAGTGATTGCTGCTATCAAACGTACCGCCAAAGATGGTGAATTCCGGTCTAACTTGCATCAAGGTGGTTCAGCCGAAGTAGTGAAATTGACGAAAGAAGAACGCAGTATTGCTATTCAGGCTACTAAGGCGATGCGGCTAGGTTTTGCTGGGGTCGATATCATTCGTTCTAAACGCGGTCCTTTAGTGCTTGAAGTGAATTCTTCACCGGGTATTGAAGGAGTGGAAAAGACTACCCATATTAATGTGGCCGAACAAATTATTATGCATATCGAAAAAGCAGTCTGCAATCATCGGCCCGAAAAAGATATCGATGCGTAGAGATGGGTCTTTAATGGCGCGGGGAAAGCAGCCTAGTTGCTAAGTAATTGTTTAAATAATTTAGGATTAGCCGCTAGCAATTCTGCTTTGGGTAAATAATCATTACCCCCTTGCCAATCACTATATAAACCACCCGCCGTTTTCACCAACAAACTACCTGCCTGTAAAGCAATTGCGGATAAATTTCGGCCTCGATACGCATCCAAACGGCCTGCGGCGACATAGGCTAGCATTAAACTATGGCAACCCGTGTTACGGATATCCGCATGCCCGGCTAATTCACCGGCAATTAAAGCTCCGCTCAGATCGTTGGTGTTGGCAATACGTAAACGCTGACTATTCATTTTAGATTGCATGCCCCGAGTGGCAATAAAGGTTTCATCTAGTAAGGGATCGTGGATCAGCGCATGTTCCACTCGGCCTTGTTCTTCAATGGTGATAACCGTGGCAAAATGCGGTAGTTGATGGCAATAATTCATATCGCCATCGATCACATCGATATGCCAAGTAAAATCGCCTTGTCCAGCAATTGTTTGGCTGGGTAGTACAATGTGATGACGAGGGTAAGTGCGTTGAATATCGTCAATGATTTTAGCCTCTGCTTGTAAGCGGGCTTGTTGTAAAAATTCTTGAGGAGATTTATCGCTATCGCGCAAATCAAATTGGCGGGCTAACAGTCGGCCCGTATGGCGGACTACTTGAGTCGCAATGTTAATAATCGGTTTCATGCTGTTAAAGATCCACTTACTAAGTTAACGCCCAACATTTTACCATAATTTTACCAAATTGGGGTAATAAGGAGCATTACAAACAGGGCTCCCGCATTAAAAATTGCACAATTTAGTTAATAAGGTCTGCAAATACGGCTCAGACCATCCTGCTTTTTTACGTTTACCTTTCAAGCTTCCCTTGCTGGTATCTTGTTTGAGTAGGTTTAA
>JACCDV010476382.1_pt1 | contig 47830 bp, 72 predicted proteins | sample 7446131 | NCBI WGS metagenome assembly JACCDV01 (sample SAMN15323448, study PRJNA562643) | freshwater metagenome | isolation source: river surface water | place: USA:Blue River Watershed | collected 2017-08-17
AACACGATCTTAGTTGACGGTGGTCGTACATTATAATAAGTAAAAAAGTTGCCTCCATAGCTCAGTTGGTTAGAGCACCGTCTTGATAAGGCGGGGGTCCATGGTTCAAATCCATGTGGCGGCACCAAATATATCTCGGTGGTGTAATGGCAGCATGTCGGTCTCCAAAACCGTTGGTCGGGGTTCAAGTCCCTGCCGGGATGCCAGTTAAAATATGAAAACATTTATCAAACAATCAGAGTCTGAACGTACACGATTACTTTATATCATGGGCGCCACATGGCACAATCAGTGTATGTTTGACATTGATGTCAGTGAACCTAGCATTGCTGATTTACTAAACAGCAAAGGCATTAGCACTTATGCATTTGACATTGCTGGCACAGGCCCTGATGAAAAGATTAAAGAAATAGGTGACGGGCACCAAAGCAATATTGATTATGCTTTACAGCTGATCAACGAACATCAAATTGAGTATGTGTTAGGCTATTCATACGGTGCTTTGCTTGTAAGCGAAATGTTTGATCAGCTTCCACCCTGTGTAAAAGGTATTATCCTTTTGGACCCTTATGCAGTGTTAAAACAAGACAATGTTATCTTTGTAGACAACGGCGACAAGAAGCTGGTAACACGCGGCCAAGTTTCACAAGACCTAGTAGATTACGGCTGTGTGATCAGCGACGAAATCAAGTACACATACATTAACAAATTGTCACAGCCAGACATGGAACTGACTACAGCAAGCTATCCAGGCAAGCACATGAAAGCAAACTTTGAAAAGTTTAGCAGTGTGTCTAACATTGAAAAGTTATGCAGTAAAAAGATTGTTGCATTCTTTACAAAGACATCTAACAAGCTGGTTAGAGAACGTTTCCCAGAGAATGTAAGAGTGTATTGGCCTGACAGTACACATTGGATATTGTTAGAACAAAAACGTTTTGACTTGGCTGATTATATTTCAAATTTCATCGGTCCTTAACTCAATTGGATAGAGTGCCAGTCTTCGAAACTGGAAGTTGTGGGTTCAAGTCCTGCAGGGCCGGCCATATATAGTTGATGTGTGAACATCTCAAAACAAACAACGAAACTTATTTTCAACACTTGTGTGTAGCATTGAAATTGTCAGCTTACACATTGTCAGCTGGTATTGTATTTTTAATTCATGCCTTGTTGCCTTGTACATTTAAAACAACAGGGTCAGGATTGCTAAAAAGAATACAACAAATAGTTGACACACGAAGATAAGACATATATAATAGAATACTACACGGAGCATTGACCGAGAGGCTTAAGGTACTTTCCTGCTAAGAAAGAGTCCGGCTTTAAACTGGACCGTTGGTTCGAATCCAACATGCTCCGCCAATCAACATTAATAGAGAGTCACATATGAAACCAGGTAAAACATTCAAACTAAGCAAAACCGCCAAGCGTATGATTGCACTTGGAGGCGGTACTAACGAACAACGCAACCAACTCAAGCGTATGTTCATTCAAGCAGAGCTAGCCGCTGGTGTAGTAATAAAGCGCGAGCCACGAAACACTCCTAAGTAAACCCAACAATCTGGCCTTAGTATAATGGATAATACATAGAGCTTCTACCTCTAGAATGTGGGTTCGATTCCTGCAGGCCGGGCCAAGTATATAGACAAGGTGTTGCAATGCAACGCCTTTTCTTTTGGCTATTTGATCTTGGTTTGAGCTGATTACCATAAAAACTTGCTATAAGTATTGGCATGACAATTTATGCTTACGACAACGCAACACCCGAAGTAGACCCAACAGCCTACGTACATGAAAAATCAACAGTAATTGGTAACTGTTCAATTGGTGCAAATTCCACAGTGTGGCCCAGTGCAGTAATCCGAGCAGACAATGACTTGATCAAAATTGGCAACAATGTTAACGTACAAGATGGCGCAGTTATACACGTTGATACTGGATGCCCTGCTATCATTCAAGATGGTGTAAGCATTGCACACCTGGCAATGGTACACGGTGCAAACATTGGCTCGAACACACTTATAGGTATGGGTTGTGTTATAATGAACGATGCAATCATTGGACACGATTGCATTATCGGTGCAAACACTGTTATACCTGCAGGAAGAATAATTCCATCTCGCTCGTTAGTAGTGGGTACACCAGGTAAAATACTTCGCGAAGTAACAGACGAAGAAGTACGTGCCAATCAAGCAAATGCACAAGGGTATGTTCAAAAAGGCATATCGTATAAAAAACTTTTAAAGGAAGTAAAATAATGTGGGAAAGTACAGGAGATTCACCAGTAAGTTGGTGGCACATGAATCGCTTGAGAAGAAATGCAAATGCTTTTTATTCTCCTGGCGTAGATAGATTCTTTGCAGTTGACAGTTTTGATCCTTATACTGCCAACGAAATTGCACAGATACTAAGCAGTAAAGTTCCCGGTATTGGTGTGTGTATCTTACACAAAGACGATCCTTTCTTAACTTGGGAAAACTGTCACGAATACACACTGATCAACAAAAACATATTCTTCAATGGCGCAAGTATTTTATTTGCACGACAGTGGCCTGCTCTTCGTAAAATGAAGGACCCTAGTCTAAAGCATGACCCAATCATGCCGCTGGACTATCAAGATCCTGATCGTCGTGCTGCCTTTGACGAACTAAAAGAGTACAGCAAGTTGGTTATTCGTGCATGGCACGTTGCAAAGTTAACAGAGATGCACTTTAACTTTATGCCGCTTGACGATTATGCCAGTGCGTTTTACTATAACGTAATACCCGAAGACATGATTGTGCCTGTAGACAATACCAATACCGGCGACATTGAAACCGGCCTAACAAAAGAGATTAGACGCATATTGTACTACAGCGAAAGCGTACAAGAAGCATTAGACGGTATTGAAAACATGTGGCTACAAAACAATACACCACTAACAGTCAATTGGCGAGCAATGTTTTACAGATTAATGGACATGCCAGTTCCTGACAGCTTGGCCACAGGCGAAGTTGATTATTCACGTTATTCAGGTTACATTCTATGACACTAAGACTAGACGATACACTTTACTTTTCATCTGTTAACTTTAATCCATACTGTAATGACTTTTGGACAGAAGCTTATGATGTAGCCGCACCCGGTGGCAAGTTTGCAATTGACCTTGCTCGACGCATCAATCCAAACCGCTTTGTTTCACGTGATAACTCTGTGTGGAGTTTACCGTGGCCTCAAGAGATTATTCCCAAGTACCGTATGGCTGATTATGATGCAGGGTTTTCAATGAGCTTCAGTGATGTAACTGACAATCGTGCATTGGAAATTAAACGTCGAATCAATGACCACAATCACAAATTTGCAGTAATGTATTCGGGTGGTATTGACAGCTTGACCATTGTTGTTGCACTGCTTAAAAACTTAACCACAGCAGAACTTGAAAACGTTTCTCTGTGTACCAGCGTAGGGGCTACAGTTGAACATCCTACGTTTTGGAAAAAGTACATTTCTGGCAAGATCAAAATCATTGACAGCTTGCGTTACAAGTATCACGACTTGATCAATCAAGGCTATTACCCTATTACTGGTGACGACGGTGACTGTATCTTTGGCACAGTTTTTGGATTACAGTTATACCACGATTGGGAACGTATCGCTAATACACACAACTTCTCAGAAGAACAAAAGAGTCACATAAGAAACAATTTACACAGATTCAATGATCCTGCTTATCACTACAGCAACTTCAAAGACTTGTTAATTGCATACATGAGTATCCCACCCAACCAGACTTGGCCAATTGTGGGACAAGCAAATCCAAATCCACAGTTTGGACAACTGATGTATGACAAGTACGATCTAAATGCACGTACAACTGCTGTACCTGTCAATAGTTTACACGACTTCTTCTGGTGGTTAATCTTCAACGTAAAGATGCTCAACTGCGGTGTACGCGGAGCATTGTATTACAATGATTACATTGCACCCGAGCAAGCTATTCATACTGTTGAAAATTGGTACAACGGAGAGCTGTATCAGAAGTGGTCAATGAACAACAATGGCAACGGTCAAAAAATATTGCATAGTCCTGCAACTTATAAAATGGCCGCACGAAATTACATATACGACTTTGATCAAAACAAGTGGTACAAGAACTTTAAGCTGAAACTTGAAAGCATGGCACTAGTTACTCAGAGGCAAGAAGTTGATGAAACACTGCCTCTGGGCCGTCCAGTAACACGTTTTGGCATTACAAAAAACTACGAAATGTTACACATTGATCAGCCTGATGTACAAGAGTATATCAAACATCATTTGGCAAATTTTCAAATTGATTGGAGCGATGCCGGTTATGAAGTATAAGATTAAAAAAACAACGGACGGACTGGGCGATGAAGTGTCAGTTTGGCACGGCGACCAAGTTGGGCAGTTTCCCGAAGTGGCTGCTATGTATTTGAGAGCAACTACCTATCTATTAGATCGTGGATGGGCAATGGCCCCGTTTGGACTTGTTACAAACAACCACAATGTAATCTGGGTAGAAAATTCAGCAGACGTGCCAATGGGCGGAGTTGTGTACGAATACCATCCGCACAACAAACAAGGATATATTGTGCTGATTTTCGTTGATGAAGAATACAAAGGTCGACGATTATACTCTGTGCTACAACGTGCATTGGAAGATGAAATAATTCGACAAGGTGGTACCAGCATTGCCAGCATGGCACACAAAGACAACGAAGCACGTTTAAAAGCAGGTGAACGTGAAGGTATGACACCGCAGTTTCATAGACTGTACAAAGACCTTACACCCATACTAGAAGAAAGAAAGCAAGTTATTTGCAACTTTGCAGGAAAGCCGTGGGATCAAATTTCCAAAGAAAAGTGGAGCCCGGTTACTGGGCCTGGTGGGCGGACATAACTGACCACGGATCAGTGTAACGCAAACTGAACACCAATCGCGGAGCCGCTCCTGTCCAGTTAAGTGCATGAAGTACGTCAGTTCTAACAAAGCTGGCGTATTGTTGTTTTTTAGCCAGTGTTGCACATCGACAATCGGGTTCGCCTAACTGATCCCATTGTTCTTTTAAACCATTTCCAACAGCTTGTAATCGACCAGCACGTGTACCATCTGGCCTGGTAAGCATGTATTCAACTATATGAGGACTGTGTCGGTTAACTGATGTCCACCATACCATTTCAGTATTTTCATCTCCATTGAGCAAAACGTTGAATCTAACGGGCACATCAATTTCAATGCCGCCTTGCCCGGTGGTATCAATGTGTGGATTTCCCAGTATTAGTCTACGAGGTGATTCTAATTGTTTATAAATGAACAACTGTGGGTAAGGTTCTGACAGTCCGTATTGTGCAGAAAACTTTAGTACTTCTTGCCAGGCTGTACTTTGTTTAATTGCAGTAACCATTTCAGGACGTATGCTAACCAGGGCCGAAGGCTGTGGTGCATTTTGCTGATAATCCAGGACCAATGGATCAAATTGTTGTTGTAAGAAGGTCCAAGATTCACTGCTAAATGCAAATGGCACTGTTAAATAAGGCTTCGTCATGCTCCTATTTATAGCACTAAAATAGGTTGACAAATATTCAAAAATGGTTTATAATTTGTAAATCTTAGGGGATTATTATGATTGTACATATCAAGGTTGGAGTTTTAAAAGAAAACGGCAAGTGGGTAGGTCGTTGGCAGAGCCAAACCTGTGTCCGTGAAGGCGGCTTTGTTTGCACTGACTGCACTGATTATCCAAATGAAATACTGGCCAATCGACGTGAAGAGCTAGAGCGCAAACTTGACAAAGCTCTACGATTGGCGTTTCCAAAAGCTTCTTACATTGTTCAACATCGCGACCACACTCAAAATGAAAATGCATAAAACAATTTTTGTTGGCCTGCTGATTGCTTGTTCGGTTGCATACGGACAAGAATTTGCCACAGTAGATCCCGGTCGTCACTCAGGCGGACTGGCCGCAGACTCAAACAATAGAAAGTTTGCCCCTTCAACAAACCCTGTCAAGCTAGAACGCAAAACACTGACAGCCAGTGATAGACGCATTGCTGAACAAGCCGAACGACTGATTGATCGCAATGCTACTACAGCAATCTTGCTAGTAGAAAAGGGTCAAATTGTTTTTGAAAAATACAAGTCACCTGCTTCGGAAAATAGCCCACTGTTTTCTCAGTCAATGAGCAAAAGTTTAACAGCATATACAGTAGGTGAGATGCACTGTTCGGGAAAGATTGGGCCATTAGATCGGCCGTCCAAGACTTATGCTAAAACACTAGAAGGCACTGCCATGGGCGATGCTACTGTACTCAATGCACTTACAATGAGTTCGGGTGTAGCTGATGCAGTACATGCAGGATCTCCACGTCCAGAACAATGGAACGAAATCCGTACAGGTCGTGTAACAATACAAAGCGAATTAAAGCGCAACGGAATACGCAATATTGAACCAGGAAAAGAATTTCGTTACAACAGCTTAGATACATTTACACTCAGCGAAATTGCTGATCGCAATGGCGGCTTCTTTGATAACTTTGAAAAGACTGTTTGGGCAAAAGCTCGCACAGAAAGCGCAGGATATTGGTTACATGACAGCAATCAGCAGGCTATGTCACAGTCGGGTTTTAGTGCTACAGCACGTGACTGGGCACGATTAGCCATGTACACTGTACAAGAACGAAAGCAAGGCGAAACTTGTATTAGGGATTTCATGAAGTCGGCTACTGCTCCTCAAATTGAAAATCGTTCCAAGCGTATTGGCAAAGCTTTCCCGCAGTATGGATATCAAACATGGATTGGGAACTTCCGCGGCAAAGCTTCGTATTGGTGGGTAGGTTATGGTGGACAGCGAGTAGCAGTAGATCCTGTAACAGAACGCATTCTTGTTATCACAAGCTGGCGTGAAGATTACATGGCTGAAATTTACGACTTATTCAAAGAGTGGCAATCACAGTAAATGGCAATATCAAACACTGTTTCTGGATTACCCGACGGTAAATGGCTTGATGAAAAGCAGTCACACACTTACTGGATGGTGTACAAAAGATTTGGGTATTTTGAAGACGCTTCGGGAAATGAAGTAATTAAATTGCGCCAAACAGTACGAAGCACTATAGCAGAAGTCAGCGCACGATTGGCCGAGCACGGCATTGATGTAATAAACGTAGCAACACAAGAATACTTTGACAATCGCAGTTTTGGCAATACCATTGGCATTGCTATTGCTTTTAAATCATTAGAAGACAAAGCATTGGCCACAATATTGCTGGACTGTGACGACGAACCCAGAATGATTTAATTCTGATTTTCAACTACTGCCCATTTACCCAGCGGACAGCGACTATGTTTAAAACTTGTTTTGCCCGGCAAATAGCACCAGCACTTGGCACAAGCGTCAAGCTGGACAATACGATGTTCGCATTCCAAGCATATATTATATCGACGTTGCTTTTCGGTTTCTTCTACTCGCCCTAACATGGAATATTTATAGTGAAACGTGTACTCTTAAAAACATTTGGTCTTGGCGATGTTGACGACGTTGAAATTTATGCTGGTGCCGCAATTTGGGAATGGATGCAAAAGCCCGAATTTAAAATGATTTCAGCATTTGAAATAACAGCGGATCAAATGTACTGGACGCAAGGACTCAGTCGAGGATATGATGGGTTTACAGTTTATGTTTGGGTTGATGTGTCCGAAGAAACAGAAATATTATTGAAGTTGTCCGGATTGTGTCAACAAACTTGACAGCTAACACGTTATTATAGTATACAGACAATTATGTTTGTATATTGTTTCTAACACAAGGAGATATCCATGAAACTAATCGCTACATTAATCGCATCAGCATTCGCAGTAACAGCATTTGCCGCAGAACCAGCTAAAGCACCAGCCGCTCCAGCGACTGCTCCTGCCAAAGCAGAAGTTAAGAAAGCCGAGGTAAAGCCTGCAAAAAGCCCTGCCAAGGACGAAAAGGCAACAGCTACAGCTACTCCGGCCGCAAAGCCAGTTAGCAAGTAATCTCCAGTTAGAAGAAAACGACGATAGTTACGAGTTAGCAGATCTTGACTACCACCGCGGCTATCGTCGCCCCGAACTAATAGAAGATGAGGACAACGATGAACCACTTCCTCAGCATATATTGGATCGACTGGCCGAAATTCGAGCTCTTGCAATGCAAGCTTATCGCCAAAAGTACACAGGAAAGGCTTAATTCGTTGGCCTTTTCTGTCTTATACAGACACATTTTGCGATAAGTAGTGTATTCACAGGAGGATTGCAAATGGCATATTCAAATCAGGTAATTGACCATTACGAAAATCCACGCAATGTGGGTAGTTTCGATAAAGATGACAGTTCCGTTGGCACAGGAATGGTCGGCGCCCCAGCTTGCGGAGATGTAATGAAGTTACAGATAAAAGTTGATGAAAAAACAGGCATCATTGAAGACGCACGATTCAAGACTTATGGTTGCGGCAGTGCAATAGCCAGTTCATCACTTGTTACAGAATGGGTTAAAGGCAAAACACTAGATGAGGCGGGAGCGATTAAAAACTCGGACATTGCTGAAGAATTGGCTTTACCACCAGTTAAGATTCATTGTTCAATACTTGCAGAAGACGCTATCAAAGCGGCAATAACAGATTATCGTACTAAGAAAGGAATTTAATATGACAGCACTTACGTTTCGCACAGCTTCTGAAATTAATTCAGCTATGCTTCGTGTTTACAATAACATGACACTGGCCGTAGTTAATTCAATGATAGTCAGTATGCTGGTAGCTTCTAGCCCGGCATTGATGCAGTTTTTATTCACAGGCGCTGTAAAGTGGATTGTGATGTTTGCACCATTGGTGGCTATTTTGGCGCTCAGCTTTGGGATTGAACGACTAACTCGTGGCCAAGCACAGTTAGCACTACACGGCTTTGCCGCACTCATGGGTGTAAGTTTTGCCACAATCTTTGTAGTGTTTAACCTAGGCAGTATTGTGTCAGCATTTATGGCCGCGGCTGTACTGTTTGTTACAATGAGCTTTTATGGTTATTTTACAAAGCGTAATTTAGACAGCTTGGGTCAGTTCTTGTTTGTAGGATTGATTGCTATTGTAATTGCTTCTGTTATCAACATCTTTGTTGGTAGCTCGGTTGCACAAATGGTAATTTCTGCACTGGCAGTCATTATCTTTTTAGGCCTTACAGCTTACGACACACAGCAAATTCGAGAAATTGTCAGTGTAGACAACAATGGCAACAGTGAAATTATTGGCGCATTATCGTTGTATATGAATTTTATCAACTTGTTCTTGAATTTACTGCAATTATTCGGTGAACGCAAAGAATGATTGATTTAACACCGGCTGCTGTTGTTCATATCAAAAGATTATTGAAAAAACGCGGTCGTGGTGCGGGCATTAGATTAGGTGTTCGCACCACAGGATGTTCGGGCTTGGCTTATACATTAGAGTATGTTGACCAATACGATGCAGAACCAGGTGTAACCAATTTTGCACAAGATGAATTTGTAGTACTTGTAGACCAAAAATCGCTGGCATACTTAAATGGTGTAACAGTGGATTATGTGCGAAAAGGTTTAAACGAAGGATTTGAATTCCGTAACCCCAATGAACGTGATCGTTGTGGTTGTGGAGAAAGCTTTAGAGTTTAGGAGAAAACATGAAAAGGCTTGCGGCAGTATTGTTATTGGCATTGAGTATTCCTGCATGGGCAGGACATCCTGGTTACCATAACCGTCACCACCGTTCAATGCATCAGCACCATTGGGTAACACCGATGATAGTAGGTGGGGTGGTTACGTATGTGCTGACTCGTCCACAACCACCAGTGTACACTACACAGCCTTATCCGGCACCACAGCCACAGTGTACACGTTACATTTATCAGGATCAATACGGAAACATCCAAAGGGAAGAAGTTCGTTGCAATTAAGCACAGTTTCAGCTACAATAGTTGAACTATGCAAATTAACGAAATTACCCAAATTGATCTATTGCTAAAACACTTGCCCGACGGCGATCAAGAAAACTTTTGTTATGCTTGGTACCACGGGCTTGATGCTTATAAAGGCAATCGCGAAGCACTATTACTGTTGGCCAATGCTACATTAACACACTGGTCAATTCCACTGTACGCAGTAGATGTTGGCTGGGACGCCGAACACGATTGTTTTATTTGGCACTTTGGCGAAAATGACTCGCCTGACTACCCATAATTAAATGAACAGGAGAACAGTATGTCTTTAAATCACGACGGTTCATTTACAGCATTAGCTGACCCACAGTGGAAATTACCCGACTCGGAACAATTACCACCTTTAGTAATTCCCGACGGACAAGGTCCTTGGGGCTTGCGCTATATTTGGGTCAAGCATCGCGAACAAAATGATGAATTTGTTGCTAATTATTTCAATGGTGGCAACAACGCAACAGGCACAGGATTGAATTTGCGTAAGCGTACAGCTTATATGCAGTCAGCTTGGAACCCGCACAATCAAATCTTTGAAACCAGCCGTGACAATGGTAATTTAATTTGGCGTGTCAAAGTACACAATCCACATGCCAATTCAATTGATTACGTAGAAGTATGGCGCTCACCTGAAATCATTTCCAGTTTATTTCATTATATTCGCCCGGGCGAAACAGTGCGTGTAACTGACGGAATTGAGCGCACAGCAGAACATCAACAACAGCTACGAACAGGACTTTACGAAGCCGGATTTGAAGTACGCCGGTGGCGCGATGTAGATTCAGGTTGGCCACGTGTAAGCCCGCAAGTTGCCATGGCATGGTATCGTCACTTTGCAAAGAAGCACTTGGACAAAGACAAGTGTATTATCAATACAAAATATAACCCAGAACTTAACCCCGTACGATAAAGGAAATACAAATGAGTTTAATTCCAATGGTGGTCGAAAAGACCGGCTCCGGCGAACGTGCATACGACATTTACAGTCGACTGCTCAAAGAGCGTATTATTATGATGGAAGGTGTTGTTGAAGACAACATGGCCAATTTAATTGTTGCTCAAATTCTTTATTTAGAAGCAGAAAATCCAGAAAAAGACATTACTCTTTTTGTTAATAGTCCAGGTGGTAGCGTAACAGCAGGATTGGCCATTTACGACACAATGCAATTTATTAAATGTGATGTGGCAACATACGTAATGGGACAGGCCGCAAGCATGGGATCATTTATTGCACAATCAGGCGCCGCAGGCAAGCGTTTTGTACTGCCCGAAAGCCGCACAATGATTCACCGTGTAAGCTCTGGCACACGTGGCACATCAGGTAGCGTACACGTACAAGATCTACAGTTTGAAGATGCTAAACGAAGCTTTGAAGAAAGTGTACGCATTAACAAACGTCTAACTGAACTGTATGTACGTCATAACACTGCCGGCAAGCAGTACGATGAACTGTTTAGCACAATGAAGTTTGACACATTCTTATCAGCAGAAGAAGCTGTGGCTTACGGCTTAGCTGATCGGGTTGTTACCAAGCGAGCATGACACAAATAAGATTTAATTTTGACTCCGGGTTAGAATTAAATTATCAATTATTAAACACAGAGTCTGCAGAGTTTTTTGCAGACTCTGTTCAGCTTCTTAGTCCTGCAGATATCTGCCCAACATCGTTTAAAAACGGATTCAATTCAGAGTCCTTAATAGACGAACGCATTGCTCGATTGTATCAAGTTGCCAATGAAATAAACAGTCTTTATCCGGGGCAAGTTAATATATTGCCACTGGAACCAGATTGGCGAGTAGCACTGCAACAAATGCACACGCATTTTCCGGAATTAACACACAATTTACCCGGAGAAGAACTGCAACGTGCAACGCCATTGTTAGGTGAGTTTAATGACCTAATACATTGGTTGGAAAAAGAACTCAACAGAAAGCACAATGGATCAGCACTAGATCGTTCGTGGGCTACACTGTGCTTGGATTTTAACCGCGCACCTGCTTGCCGACATAGGCCACTGCCCGAATCGGATTACCAATACTTTACACACCAGCTGTATTTTGGTAATTTACACTTGCACTACGACAATGTAGGGCGCCATCCTTGGGAATTGTTTGGCAGTCGTGATTATATCTGTCCAGCCGATCAGGTCGTAAGTCAAAATCAAATCAGTGCCAGCTGTAATTTGTACTTTAACGATTGGGATATACTGCGCCAACAACGTCAAGCACTGAGCCTGGATAAGTACACGGCTAATTTTGATAAATTTTATCACGATCGCGGTGGACAACAGTTCTTCAAATACAGCTTAGATGACCCAAAATTGGCTGTGGGGTATTTGAAAATTGGACAGCTGACAAACATTGAACAGTATTCCACAGTTCCTGCTCGTGATCTATTGCGAACACAATTAGCCGCTAGTACACTTACAGGATGGACAATAATTGAAGAAGCTGATAAGAATTAGACCGCACGACAACGTATTTCACCTGACTTGGTTCATGAACAATATTTGTACCAATCATTGTGATTACTGTCCACCTATATTACACAGCGGCGCAAACCATAATTACGACTGGGAACATGCTCGCAGTTTTCTAAAAAGAATTATGGCACAGCACAAGAAAATAAACTGTATCATAATGGGCGGTGAACCCACACTTAGTCCTTTTTTAAATGATGCTGTTGAAATGTTGCATTCACAAGGACACACGGTTTCATTGACTACCAATGGTGTACGCACAGTAGAATACTGGAAAAATCTTGCGCCCAAAGTAAACAATGTGTCCTTTAGCTATCATCCCAGCTATGGCATTGATAATTTATACGAAAAGATAGAAGTGATCAGCAGGTACACTGCAATTTGTGTACGTGTTATGTTTGATTCACGACATTGGGATCACTCTGTTGAAGTTTATAATAAATTGCTGGCTATTCCTTATATACGAGTAGACGCGGTTAGAATTTTATCAGAAATTGCCGGCGGACACACCATTGGTTCAGACTACACTCCTGAGCAATTAGAATGGTTAGCGGCACAAACCGCAAGAGTTGCACATATAGATCATGTTCGAAAAATAAAACAAAATAACCCAGGTTGGCGCCCTCTTGAAATTGGTTCTACTTTTTACTACGATGACGGTACAGTAGATCATTATGGCGAGCCCAATAATTTAATTTCCACAGACCGATCTTTTTTCAAAGGTTGGGCATGTAGCATAGGACTTGAAAGCTTATACATTAACTGGGACGGGCAAGTAAGAAAAGCTTCGTGTAGACAAGGTTTAGATTTATTTCATTTAAACAATCATGCAGATCATGCTTTGCCTGCAGTGGGCGAAACATGTGCTATAAATCGCTGTACATGCCCAACTGATATATTGATTACAAAATTTCCATTGAATCCTGTTAGTATGGAAAAGCCCAGACCAGTTTTTACATTGGTACAACAATAATGCGTTGGAACGATGTTAAAAGTTTACACTTAGAAATTACTGCATTGTGCAATGCGGCTTGCCCTGCTTGCTCTAGATATCCAACATCAGGTTATTTTGTACATCCTTACATTTCTACCAGCGACACTTGGAGCTTAGAGCAAGTTAAAAAACGTTTGCCCCCGGAAGATATTGCCAACATAAAATTGTTTTTTATCAATGGCACACTGGGTGATTTTATTGCAAATTTTCACGCATTGGAAATTGTTGAATATTTTAAACAGTGTGCCCCTGACTCATCCATACGCATTAACACAAACGGGTCGGCTCGCACACGCGAATGGTGGGCACGTTTGGGCAGTATTCCAAATGTCCACGTAGTGTTTGCACTAGACGGGCTGGAAGATACACATGCACTGTACAGAAGAAACACAGACTTTAATAAGATTATAGAAAATGCACGTGCATTTATTCAAGCAGGAGGCAGTGCTGAATGGGTAATGACAGTGTTTCGTCATAATCAGCATCAAATTGAAGCTTGCAATTCGCTTGCAGTACAGTATGGTTTTAAGAATTTTACCAAGCGTTTTAACAACCGTCATCATGTTCCTGTGCGGGACCGTGACGGTAAAATGATTTACAGACTAGAATCAGCTGACGACTCCCCGCTTGATATGTTGCAAACAATAGCCGAACAAGACATAATAAAAAAAGAAACTTATTTTAAAAAGAATGCTGTAATTTTTACTCCGCAGGAACAAATTAATCGTCCACTGGCAGGCGGAAAAAGCGATTGCGGTAGTTTAACACGCCGCGAAATTTATATCAGCGCACAGTGGGCAGTGGTTCCTTGTTGCTTTTTGGGCAATATGATGTTTTACAAAGAATCAGACTGCTATTACCATGACGCACAGTTGTTAGCAGAAAAGCACGGTAGAAAATTGTCAGACTTGACAGCGTCCGACGATAGAACAGTGGCCACTATTGTCAATGAAGGTTTTGATTGGGTATATGAAAACTTAGACAAAGAATCAGCACTGTCAATTTGTTACAGAAATTGCAACTCTGCTGATGCTCCGTATGCAGTAAGTCAAGTCCACAGTACTGTTAAGAAGTTACAATAAATATTCCAGTGGGCAACAGCCCTGTAACAAAGGAAAAAGAAATGGCATTACACGATTCTATTTTAAAATTAATCAATAAAGAAGCTAAAGACCCAGACGCACCAAAGCCACCAGTGGGCTCACGCTCTGAGCGCGAAGCTAAAATCAAAGACAAAGCAGGTATGGTTATTTCCGTGTTTGCATTATTTCTAGCAGTGAATTCATGGTACGGCGGCAAGTTATCTAGTACAGTATTAAACAACACACTGGGCGCAAACAACACTTGGGCACAGTATCAAGCCAAAGCAGGTCGTGGCGTAAGCTACGAAATTGCCGCTAAAACAAACAGCGACCCTCAAACTAAAAAAGAGTTTACAGCTGAAAAAGAGCGCATGGATGCAGACAAGAAAGAACTTGCAGAAAAGGCTCGTGCTATGGAAGCCGCACGTGACGCCGCTAAACAATCCAGCCCTTGGATTGGTTATGCATCAACAGCGTATCAGTTGGCCATTGTGGTTCTATCAGCAAGTATCTTGGCAGTTAGCATGGCAATGTTCTGGGCCAGTTTTGGTGTAGCAGGCATTGGTATACTACTAAGCATGAATGGCTTGTTTTTATGGTTCTAAACCGTTGTAAACACACAACAAAATAAAGGCCCACCCTGGGCCTTTTTTCTTGACCATTTGTTCGTTTTGTCATATAATATGGTTTGTTCATCATATTACCAAGAGGTATGGAATGTATCAGTGGCTCAAAGGATTAATGGTTTTTGCGGTATTGGTTTTGGTAGTCCGAATTGAATTTAAACTAGAAGCAATTCAAGGCGAATTGGGGTTGATTCAAAATGACGTGGCTGAATTAAACAAAGTGGTTCGTTCAGCAGAACCTGTATTATATACTTCCAAAGACATTGACTGTTTGACACGCAATATCTATTATGAAGCTGGCGTAGAAGATCGCAAAGGAAAATATGCTGTAGGGCATATTACAATGAATCGCCTTAGAACAGGTTATTGGGGTCGGGATATTTGTTCTGTAGTATATGCCAAAAATCAGTTTTCTTGGACACGATTAAAGAAACTACCCAAACCCGACCGTCAAGTATGGGACGAGTCTTTAATGATTGCATATGACGTTATTAAAGGTTATCGTGTTACCGGATTAGAAAGCAGTTTGTTTTATCACGCTGATTATATTCAAGATCCTAAATGGGCAGATCGTAATCACAAAATAACACAAATTGGCCGTCATATATTTTATACAAAAGCGAGGGGCTCATGGCTAGAAATTTAACCTGGGATTTTTATTTAAAATGGCTTGCAACCGGTATTACTATCGTAGGGGCTATTTTTACCAGTATTAACATTTACCCAGCAGGTCCTGCATTATTGAATATCGGTGCATTATTATGGTTAATAGTTGCAATTAAATGGCGAGAATATAGTTTGATTACCATTAATGGCACATTATTATTGATTTATACTGTGGGATTAATCCACAAAATGTTGTAAAAATACAACACAAAAACGGTTGACATCTGGCCCTGTTGAGCCTATAATGTATAACATACAGTAAACGAACAGGAGCAATTATGAAGCTGATGATCACTACGCAAGTCCAGGAAAACTACGGTGCCCATGACTGGGACGGACAAGGCGAGTGCCCTCAGTACTGGAAGTTCAAAGGTGGTAACGATTACTCGTACAATCTTGGTCCTGTTGCTCGCAGTGAACAAGCGTTGGCTGAATTGATTCATGCACTTCGCAAGCAGATTGAGTGTGATGACGTAGGTTATCGCGAGTACATTGTTGGTTGGTCTGTTGAAGCAGACAACTACCTTACTGAGTTTGAGCAAAGCCAACTTGAGTATGAAGGTAAAATTGTTTTCCGTACACGTGAACTGACTCTTGGAGCCTAATATGATCACAGCAGAACGTCTTCAAACTCTTACCACAATGGGCACACATGCGCTAAAAATGGCGCTGGGGTCTTCAGGTTGCAATTTTAAAACAGCACGATTCCTGGGTATTACCAATGGTGGGCAATTTTGCTATAGTGTTACCTACCACAATGACTCCGGGGAAGGTGAAGCCACTGGCAAGGTGTTTGTAACTTACAATCAAAGCAAAGATCAAATCACAGCAGGGTTTTAAATGACTTCCCGACAGCAAATTACGGCAATCATTTACGATCGTCGAGGCAGGGTGTTGAGCATTGGTCAAAACTCGTATGTGAAGACTCACCCGCTTCAAGCTCACTATGCACAAAAAGTCGGGCTTGGGGACAAGATCTTTTTACATGCAGAAATTGCCGCTATCGCTCGCTGTCCAGATTTGAGCCGAGCGCATCGTATTTTGGTAACTCGTTACGACAGTCAAGGTAGGCCTGCACTGGCTAAACCCTGTCCCGTTTGTGCTAGTGCTATTGCCGCCACCCAAATTCAGCGGGTAGAGCACACCTAAAAGTGTTGTAAAAATACAACAAAAATAGGCTCAAAAAACCGGAAAAATACCCAAAAAACGGTTGACCAAAAGGGCGGATTTCGGTATAATACTTACATAGCGAAACAAAACAGGAGTTCTAAATGGCTTATATTTCTGCAAACGATGTCAAAGCAATTCGCAACGAACTGAAAGCGGCTTTCCCTACTTGGAAGTTTAGCGTTCGCAAAGGCTCTGGTAGCCTGTCTGTTGATGTTTCTGTGCTCCAAGGCGACATTGATTTTATCGAAGCGTATTGTGCCAAAGATATCACAGCCGATCAAGCTCAGTGGGTTCGCAAAGATCGCACTATTCAGATTAACCAGTACTGGATTGACAGCCACTGGGCCCATGCTGAAACCGCACGTGATGCGCTGAACAAGATCAATGAGATCATGCACAATGCCCCAGGTCGTGCAGGTGGTCGTGTTTACTTTGATGAGTCTGACGCACAGACTGATTACTTCCACACTGCCTTCTACACTCACTTGAGCATTGGTCAGTGGAACAAGCCCTACGCAGTGGCCTAAGGAGAAACTATGTTGAAACGATTTGAAAATTGGATGTACTCGCAAAGCTTGGCATTTTGGCTCGCACTAGATTTGCTTTGCTGGGTAGCGTTGATTGGTGTTGCGGCTTTGTTGTTCTTTTAACATGTACGATCAAGAATTCCCAGCACTGGCCCGTGTTACCAACAATATGGAATCTAAGCTAATGCTTGAAGTAAGCAGAAACTTAGAACAATACAGCGTAGAAGTAAGGACAGATTATGCAAGGTGGACTCAGTACCGCAAAGAGTACAGCGATTGGCTACGTAAACAAGCCCAGGGCGATTGGTGTGAAAAAGGCAAAGAAGGAATCAAAAATGAATTTTATTAAGCGTAAGCTACGAAATTGGTTACTGGATAGCCCTGACCAATATGCTGAAGTTAATTGTGTTGTCACTGAAGATGAAGTTCACATTGACAATCAAGAAAATTCAATGACCTTTAATGTAGTAAGCGCATCCGGCGGACGCATTGTGCAAGTTCGCTATTATGATCGCAAAACAGATCGTCATGCTACCAAGCTACACATTATCACACCCGAAGAAAACTTGGCAGAAGCATTGGCACATATTCTAGCAATTGAAACAATGAGTCGTTAAAATGGAAGCTTTGCGTGAAGTTACCGGCGGTCAATTTCCACCACACATTTATCTGTTGGAGGGTACAACTCTTGTAGCATACATCAAGCGTGGCGAAACTGTGCCGTTTTACTTTAAGAATGGCATCAAGGGTTTTGACAAGCGTGGTCGCAAGTTTGAAAAAGCTGACGCTGGCATGTTTAAAAAGGTCAAAGCAGAGTCTACACTGATTGAAGTAAAAGGTAGCAAAGGTAACAGCTACTTTGTTGATCCTGAAGCACGTACTTGCACCTGCCCAGGATTTACTTTTCGCGGTGCATGTAAACACATTGAAGAGGTTCTAAATGTCCCTGCGTGAACTAATGGTTGAATACATCCTGTTTGCTTTCGACGAAAGCGAATTGGTACAGCGTTTCCAAATCACTGAAGATGAACTTCCAGACTTGACCGATGTGGACCTGTTGGAAATCTACGATCAAACACTGTTGACACCTGCACAATCATGATTGCACTGTATCATTACAAAGACGATAAGTCAGACAAGATCTGGGGTTGGGCCAAAACAGAAGAAGGCGCACTGAGCTTTTGGGGTCGCACTCGTGGTTCACTGAGCTTCAAGCGTTACAGCAGAGTTTGGGACGCAGAGGATCAAGCTTACAAGAAAGAAAGCAAGGGTTACCAATATGTTAACCGTGGCAATTTGGATCTTGGTCCACAGGCCGCCGAACTATTGCCAGCTGACTTTAAGGGCCAACTGATGCTGGCCAAATTAGGACAAACAAAATTTTGAAATTTTTACCAAAAAGTGGTTGACCATAAGAACACTTTCTGGTATAATAAGAATATGGGCAGGAGCTCATATACGACAGCAAGCGTTACTTGCTAAACTTAGACACACTCACAGGAGATAATATGTCTGATAAACTTTTCACCGTGGCAGGCTATTCTACTAAAGATGGCAAAACTAAAGCCCGTTTCGCAACCGACATGACTCGTATCAAGACTCTTGTCAAGACAGGTCACACTGACATTCAGTTGTATGAGTTGGCCAAGCCCGCTTCTAAGATCGAAGCACTTGAGTTCTTGCATGCCAAGAACATTCCTGGCCATGCTGGCGTTGCTATTGCAGAAGAACTTGCAAAGCGCACAAAGCGCAAAGTGGCAGACCTTATTAAGTCTGGCCCTGTTTCCAAAGCCGCCTAATAGACTTTGGGCCTTTTGGGGGCAGGCCAAGTCCCCCTAACGAATTTTTTAAGGATGCACATGTCAGCTCAAACTACCTTTGTTATTCATGCACTAGAAACACACAATAGTCGCTTAGACAAAGAAGCAATCATTGAAGCTGAAGCTCAAGCAAAGAATGACGTATTCTTTGAAGGTGTGCGTCTTGCACTTGACCCAATGATCACGTTTGGTGTCAAGAAAGTACCCAAGCACGGTGGTCCCGATGGACAAGGTTTACCTTGGGAAGGTTTCCGTGCATTAGCAGACAGTCTGGCAAAACGTGAGCTCACAGGAGATGCCGCACGTAAGGCAATTGAGCTTGCTCTGACTTGTGCAAAGCAGTCAGAATGGAACGACTGGTACATGCGTATTCTGCAAAAGGATCTACGTGTGGGTGTCAGCGAAGCCACTGTTAATAAAGTAACCAAAAAGATCAACCCACAGTACATGATTCCTGTGTTCGAGTGCCAACTTGCACATGATTCAGCTAACCACGAAAGCAAAGTATGTGGCAAAAAACTAATCGAAGTCAAGCTCGATGGTGTGAGAGTATTGACAATCGTTTATCCAAATGGGCAAGTAAACCAGTACAGCCGCAACGGCAAGGAACTGGTGAACTTTGGTCACATTCGGGAACAGTTCGAAAAAATATCGACTGGCTTGACGGAGCCCTGGGTGTTCGACGGCGAGATCATGTCCAGCAGTTTCCAAGATCTAATGAAGCAGGTACACAGAAAAAGTGACGTACAGGCCAACGATTCTGTACTGAACTTGTTCGACTGCATTCCGCTGGCTTACTTTAAAACAGGCAAGTGGAACTTCAAGCAAACAGATCGTTCAGCACACCTTGCCAAGTTTGTAGAAACACACAGCGAAGTATTGACCAGCGTTCGTGTTGTTGGACAAGAGCTAGTTGATCTTGATACTACCGCAGGGCAAAAGCGTTACCGCGAAATCAATGCACAAGCTATTGCAGGTGGGTACGAAGGTATCATGCTCAAAGACCCGTCATCAGGTTATGAGTGCAAGCGTAGTGTTGCTTGGCTAAAGCTCAAGCCTTTTATTGAAGTAACACTGGAGGTAACAGAAGTTGAAGAAGGAACAGGAAAGAACGCAGGGCGCACCGGGGCTCTTGTATGCACTGGGGTGGACGATGGGAAAGATATTCGGGTCAATGTTGGCAGTGGTCTATCAGATGAGCAGAGATCCGACATTTGGGCTGATCGGGATAGTGTTATTGGTCAGCTTGTTGAAGTTCGTGCAGATGCTGTAACACAAAACCAGGACGGAACATACAGTCTACGATTCCCACGTTTCCTTCGTTTCCGTGGCTTTGCGGCAGGAGAAAAACTATGAACGAACAAATTCAAAAACTTGCCGAACAGGCCTCTGAGTATGCAGTACTAAATCCCAGCGATGTGGTACTGAAAAGTGAAACCGAAGACGTTATGGTAGAAATTCCAAAAGCGTTTATTGACAAGTTTGCTGAGTTGATTGTAGAAGAATGCTGTAACAGACTCAACAAAGAAACAATACGCCATGATGGCTACGGCTACAACCAATATGAACTGTACAACAGATTGCGTAAACATTTCGGGATTGAAAAATGAACGTCTATAAAATTACACCACTGGAAAAGAAAAGCATTTACTATGCGGCAGAAATGTATCGCAAAAAGGAAGACGGTTCTGTCAGCTGGTTTAATGTAGAAGATCATTACCGTTGGGGACAAGGTTTTATTTCCGAAGACATGGACTGTAACTTGCCTTCGTCTAACGATGATATTGCATACTGTGATCCAATGGCAGGTTGGGGTGCTGAACTTGATGACCAAGTTGCAGTATTTTTTGAGTTTAGCGAAGACATTTCAGAAGAAGAACAAGAAGAAATTAAAAATGCATTCTACGAAGGCGGGCAAGGTTGGCTACACGATGGCGACCATGACTGGCAATTAGAAGATGATGCTATTGTTGTAATTGGGCCGCACCGTGTTGATTTTTGCACCGAGGATGGTGTAGTAATACGGGAACACATAGAACTATCTTAAAATGAAAGACTTACTTGGCTTTTCTTTTACACTAGGCTGTACAGTTGCACGGCCTGTTCTATTTGGTAAGAGTCCTGTTATCGAAATTTGTAAAGTAACACGTTTAGAAGGTAACAAGCTTTATCTAGACAACAGTAAAGTAGCAATGAAGATACCCAGCAGGTTGTTGATCATTGAACATGATCCGTTGGTTAAGTTGATGGACGAACACAATAAGGAACTTGAAAAATGAAAATAGTTAGCATTGACCCAAGAGAAAGCGAAAAGCAAAAGATTAAGGCAGACTTACTTGAGGTACTCAATGAAATCCGCGAACAAATCGAATCGGGCGACATCGTTGAATTTGTTGCAGTAAGTATGTGCGAAGATGGTGAGCCACAAATTCATAGTATGGTAAGCGACTTAACTACAGCGGTTGGCATGTATGAAATTGGCAAACACATGATTATTCAACAGGAGGCATATTGATGGCGACACGTAAGAAAAAAGCAGAAGTTACCGGCGAGGCAACAGTTGTCAAGGGCAGTCACTTGACAGTTACAACATATCCAGATGGGCGCACAGAGTTAGAGTGGGACGATGAAGCACTCTTGCGTGACGTTCAAGAAGCTATTGCCAGTGTGGTATCTGCAGAACCTAAGCCAAAGAAAACACGCAAGGCAAAAGCCAAAGCTGAATAAGTGACCGGTGCTGTCAATGATTAATTTTAGTTTCTGTTTATCCAATCCTTGGAACAGTCGTTGGAGTATTGTATTAAATAAAAATGGTACACTGACAAAGAACAAGGCTTGGGAATTTAACATCTACAAAACCAATACAGTTTTGAATGTTGAAACTAAGTTAAGCTTTAGGTCGGACCATGCAGGTTTACAAATCCAGTTTGGCTTGTTGGGCTACGAAGCAGAGTTTCATGTTTATGATACACGCCACTGGGATAACAACATAAACGATTGGACAAGATATGATTAACACTGTAACAGTAAAATTTTATCGCTATGATGATTTAGGTAATCCAATGGTTGTACACACAGAACAATGCTATGACATATTCGAAGCCGAACAGCTTGTAGCAGACGATAAGCATCAATACGATGCTGTCGAAATAATTGACCACTCGGCGTCAGGAAATTAATGTTACTTTATGAAGCCGCACTTACTATGCTTTTTATCAAGCATTGGTATGTAGATTTTGTAATGCAAACTCCAAAGATGGTCGAAGAAAAAGGCCAGTACGGAAAGTGGCACGGCATCCTGCACAGCTTGCAACATGCTATTGCCACTTTTATTATTTTTGCACTTGCAGGCTTGCAATTTGCACTGATAGTTGCTATAATTGACTTTGTAACGCACTACCATATTGATTGGCTCAAGATGAACTATGGTAACAGAGACATTTCTACACCGCAGTTTTGGAATCATCTTGGGTTGGATCAGTTGGCGCATTACCTCACTTACCTTGGAATAGTTGCAATTTTTATCAGGAGTGTTTGATGATCACATTAAAGGAATGGATGGAAGTAACTGGCTTTCGTGTAACTGAAGGCAGTGACTATCTTTGGAACTGTTACGGTAGCAATGCTTATCGTATGGACAGTTGGAATGGCGAGCAAGATGGCTATACTGCCAGCATTGTTTTTGACACTCGCACTCAAGAAGTGTATGAAGTATCTGCGTACGACTATCAACGCAATCGTGCTTATCGCCTGATCAATCCAGATTACATTGAACGTCATCGCAATGAAGCAGCCGATCAAGGTGTAAACTTTGATGAAGCATGGGACGATGTAAATTACACTGATCTAGAAACTGACGAAGATATGTTAGAAAAGATCCGCGGTATTTTTTCCGGCGAGGATTATGATACTCGTGTACAAGTTCCTGTAGACTTCTCAGACGAAGAATTGCTTTGTTACATGAAGCTGGCACACGAACGGGACATTACGTTCAACCAACTTGTTGAAGAAGCACTTACTGCGGCCATCCACGCCCACAGAATTAATCAATCAAACTCCACCGTGTAACCTTAACACGGTCGCTGTTTAAAACCCAGTTGATAAGGGAATCTTCATCCCATACTCCAACTGGGTTTCCTATTATGCATTGCCCGCCAGTGTGCTCGGGTGCAGTGTAGTCGTATCCGTACTGGTCAATTCGGTTGTCTTGACACCACTTGTAAAACCCTGCTGGCTCGTTGGGTTGGTACTGTCCGTTTATATACAAGCTGGTCGACGATGTAAGTGTCTGCTTGGGGCGAACCATTCTGCTTTTGATAATGGTCATATCGTTGTCTACATAACAATGATATAAATTTTTTCCTATAGTCGAGTAACTGAGAACCAATTGTCCTGGTTTGACGTTATAGCAGTTGAAAGACTGGTAATCCTCTTCGGTCAATGGGATATTGGCAAATGTATTGTAGAAGTAAACAAAGTAACCGGTCCTTGTTTGATTGCTTATGTTTGTCAAACACGATTCTGCTACGTGTACCGTATAGTTAAGCATGTTAACGTCTAAATTGGGCATGGATAAGTTTTCGGCAATCTCATGAAACTTCTTATGAAGCCTGTTGAGATTCTCCCGATTCAAGTTTTCATACCACTCTAACGGAATTTCGAATCCATTCTCTGCATTGAGTTTGCTGGATACTGTTTTCATCCTCTCTTTGATAGTGTTGAAGTGTTCTTCGGTGTGCCCCACAGACCACCAGTCATAGTCACTGTTGTAATCTTCTGTTGCCCGCGGACAGTTTCTTAATATATCTAGCCATTTTTGAGCCAATGGATCTTTGGTGATTTCCCACTCAAATGTTTTGGATTCATTTTGGTTCTCAAACACAACTGATAGTATAGTCATTGACTGGATTCGCCTTGGTTTATTATAATGCTATATAGCATACAAATGAGACAAGACCTAAATCCAAAAACTTTTTGCATATTACCATGGGTGCATTCGGCAATCAATCCTGACGGTACCGTTAGACCTTGCTGTATGACAACGTGGGGTGCCACTATGGGTACCTTAAGCGAAACAACTACCCTAAAAGACATATTCAACAGCAACGAGTACAAGGAAATAAGAAAAGAAATGCTCAGTGGCAAGCTACCTGATGCTTGCAAGTCTTGTAAAATACAAGAAGATGCCAATACAGAAAGCTACCGTCAGCACATGAATGCTGAATTTGCTGATGCGATTGACAAGTTAAATGTTTACGAAGATGGATCTGCCGATTACCAGCAGTTGTACATTGACTATAGGTTTACAAACAAATGCAATTTCAAATGCATTACGTGTGGATCTGCTTTAAGCTCAAGTATTGCTGTAGAAGAAATAAAAATAAGAAAAAAGTCAGATCCACGAGCTGGTGAAAATATGCCGCCTGCTTTCTTAGAAGTAAACGGATTCCTTGATCAGCTACGAGAGTGCTTGCCTACAATTTCTAGAATCTATTTTGCCGGTGGCGAGCCATTGATTGCTGACCAGCACTACGAAATATTACAAATGCTGATCGACTCAAAAAAGCCAATCACAATCACTTACAATACCAACCTTAGCAATTTGAATTATCGTGGTTACGATGTAATTGAAATGTGGAGACAATTGAACGGAAGAGTCGTTATTGGTGCCAGTGTTGATGGTTTTGACAAAGCAGGTGAAACCATAAGATTTGGATTTGACACAGAAGTTTTTAAGGCCAACATAAACAAGATCTTAGATGCAAAACTTCCAAACGTACATTTGAATTTTAACATAACATACGGAACAACAAATTACAAAGACGTAGTTGCAACAAGTCTACAGTTGACCAAACTTATGCCCGACCAGGGACTTTACATAAACTACAACCCTATATTTTACTCATACGAATTTTCATTACACATACTAACACACGAACAGCTAGACAACGCAGTTGTTTTAATTGAACAACAACTAGAGGATTCGCGTGATGAATTCTTAAAACATAAAAGCGGCAGTGTTATACTTAAACAGCTAGAAAACGACTTCTTGAGATTTGTTAAAAGCGCAAAGAACAGTACTTTTGATAAACGCAAAGAGTACATTAAGTATGCAATTGAACGCATGGACAGTAAAGAAGAAGTTCGAGGAACTAACTGGAGAAGAGACCTCCCTAATATGTGGAGCGACTGGCAACAAATTTTAAACAGCGATTGCGAATAACATGAATCAAAACAAACCACAGCAGATAAAAGTAATGGATCAGTTCACTAAGAACATAGTTGAAACTGAAGCTAAAATCAATGACATTAGCTCAAGCATGTGCATGGCAAAATGGTATCAAGTAACAATTCATTTGCAAAATGGTCATACACACAGTTGCCACCATCCAGGCACACACTTAGTTCCATTGGAAGAACTAGAAAACAATCCCAGTGCTTTGCACAATACCAGCTTCAAAAAGTCTTTGCGAAAGATGATGGTCAGTAACGAACGTCCTAAGGAATGTGATTACTGCTGGAGAATTGAAGATGTAGGCGAACGCAGTGATCGAACTTACAAAAGTGCTGACTCGTGGGCTCGTCCTTACATTCCTATTGTTGAAGAAGCCAAAGCAAATGGTACATTAGAAGATTTTGCAAATGCAGACGTAAATCCAACTTATGTCGAAGTTGTGTTTGATCATACTTGCAATTTTAAATGTGCTTACTGTGCTCCAAACATTTCTAGTAGTTGGATGGAAGAAATCGAACGTCATGGACCTTACCTAACAAGTCCGTATTTCAATGACCTACGTTGGATTGAAAAGCAAGGCCAGACACCTATCCCAAACAAAGAACACAACCCATACGTTGAAGCTTTCTGGAAGTGGTGGCCAAACTTGGTTCCAGGATTGCACACATTCCGAATTACCGGCGGCGAGCCATTGCTGAGTAAAAACACATTCAGAGTCATGGACGACCTTATCGAGAACAATCCTAATCCCAACTTGCATCTTGCTATAAACAGCAATATGTGTGTCCCTGATAAAATTTTTGATGAGTTCGTTACAAAGTTAAATCGTGTTCGCAACAACGTACAGAAGATTACAATCTATACTTCCATTGATACATTTATACCCGAACACAACGAATACATTCGCTTTGGTATGGACCAAAAGAAGTTTGTTGAAAGTGTTGAAAAATTACTTGACGGTGTTGACCAAGAAATTACGCTCAGTTTTATGATTACTATCAGTAACTTGAGTGTGTACGGCACACGACAGTTAGTAGAGTGGATCTATGCACTCAAGGAAAAATACAAAGGCAAACATCGCTTGATGCCCGACTTCCCTTACTTGCGCCATCCAGAATTCTTGTGCGTAGATGTAAATGCTGAAGATGCTGTAGTTGAGCTTGAGCGTGCCTTGGAGTTTGTTCGTGCAAAAAGTGTAACAGAGTTAAGCAAGAGCTGGGAACAAGAAGAAAAAGACAAGTATGCTTTCAATTGGAAAAACTATGCGTTCTTTGACGATTTTGCTGTACAGCGTCTTGGTAGGGTAGTAGAATTTGCACGTGACAAGATTGAAAACCCAAATCCTGCATTAACAACCAGAATGGAAGATTTTGCATTGTACGTTGACGAATACGATTACCGCCGTGGCACTAAATTCTTAGAATTGTTCCCACAGATGGAAAAGTTTTACAATCGTTGCAAGACATTGTTGATTAACAGTAAACGTCCGCCTAACATTCGTGCAATGGAAAATAAATCTGATGCACCAGTAATTAAAATCAACCAGATCAACAAGAAGAAAAGTTTGTTCAACCAATAATGAAACGTTTTAGCATTAGATTTTTTAGCTTGGTAAGCGACGATACTTCTGAACTGGAATTTCAACTCGAAGATACAGAGTTGGCAAATGAATGGTTAGAATCTGCACTGCTGGGCGTTAATAGTTTTCAGTCAGCAGGTGAGTATTCTCCTATTAGGATTGAACGGCTTTGGTCCGCACTAAGAAGGGCAATGCACGATGCTAACCAAGATCATTTACTTGACGAATGGATACATTTGCCAACTGAACTTCCAGAAGATTATCAACCGTTGTTCAATGAATTAAGAAGCCGTGCCTATTCGTTTGAGATATATGCTCGGGCAAACAACCAACAAAGTGAAACCAGATCAGGACTACAACGTGTAATGTATTGTATCGATTGCTTGGAATATACATTGCGTAAAACAGGCGAAATCTTTACAAAGTTTGAAGTAAGCAATGAGCTACAAGTAAGCACGGATCAATTGCAAGACAGTGTAGATCCTGGAACTATATCCTGTGCAGTACCTTATCAGCGTACACTTGCCGAAGCTTGTCTTTCTAACGACCTTGACATAGTTAAAAGAAAACTTGTTCGCCCCTGGAATGGTATTACCGCTGTCAGCGTCTTTTCACTTACTGGGTTGAACTATCAAAACGTAAACACAGAGCAGTGGTTGTCAGACAATCAATTAAATCTAAATAATGGCGAATATTTCAAAACCTTTAGCAAGCCGGTAGCAAGGTTATTAAATACTCCTACGCAAGAACAAGTAACACTTGTTTCTAGATTAAGAGTAAAGGAAATTGTACAATGAGCATATACTTGGTGGTTTGTAATTTGCCAGGCCGTCTGTCCTCAACAGACTTAGCATTTTATAACAAATATATCAAACAGCAATTTACAGACAACATCATAGTAAGCGAATTGTTTGACAATGATGAAATTGGTTATGTTGGTAGAGAACTAAAAAAAGCAGTAGCTTCGTCAGCTGACGAATTTGTAGTGTTAAACTCGGACGTATTAACAGTTGATATCCAAGAGATTAGAAACATCAGTCAATCAAATGATTGTCCTGTTGTAATGTTAAATCTAAAACACTCTGCAGAATATATTGTTCCTTACTCTGCGTCTTTTATCACATACGTTGACTTGAATCGACTGAGAAGCTCGTTGGATGCATACATTGATTGGGGTAGCCATGTAGACAATGCACAATTTGATTGTGCAAAGTTTCATCAAATTGGCAATATCATAACTGCAATTCGACAGCCCGATGGGTCGCATGTTACCTATGAAACTGTCAGTGGGAAATTGGGTCATGGTTGGATTCTTGTCAAGACAGCTATCGAAAAAGGCCTTAACGTTTATAACTTACCGCCGGACACAGATGCAATCGTATGCGATGACATGGTTACTGTATTAGATTTTATGTTGAGAAATACAGGAACAAGGTCTGCTTCTGTTAACACTTTCCTTGATAACATAGTATTAGAATTTTCTAGGCAAGCTTTGAATAGCATTGCTGAAGGATCGCAGTATACTTCGCAACAGACACCAGTTGAAAATTTATACACCAGAGCAAATAACTTTGATGCGCTGATGTTTGGTCTTGCACACAGCAGAGATTTCAGATTAATCTTCTTCAGTGAAGATAATAACAACTTGGAAAACTGTCGTAAAATTTTTGAGTTATGGGACGGATCTAATCAAAGCTCAATTGGAATTACTGAGCATTGGCAAAATGAATGTTCTCGTTTAGTCGACTACCATGGATCTAACTTTAGCACATGGTTCTCATGGATCAAACAAAAATATATTGTGTATTTCAATTTGTCAGACGTGCAAATGATCGAAGACATTGAAACACAGTGTCACGTAAACAACTTTGTCTGGTGGGGAGATTACCACGACAATGCTGCCGTTAGATTTCAAATTGCAAGTCTGCGCCTTTACAGCACTGAGATAGCATTCTTTTCAAACGGCAACAATCTTTACATTGAAAAAATTGGCAACGAATGTTATCAGCAGGATCTCTTCAAGAGATTTAGATTGACATATCGTAATACCCTAACAGGGGAAACGTTGCCAACTGAATACGACATACTTCCTCATTTTACAGCACAAAAATGGGCCAGATGTTTGGTACATGACTATTTCCGCAAAGGCACATTGGTAGAAAAAAACTACATGCTACAGCATTGGGAATACGATGATAACAATCCAAATGCAAGAAACAAATCTGCACTTTGCCGAGAGATGAATAGATACGTAAATGTTATCAATGAATATTTTGATGGTAGTTCAGAAGCCAAACCCAAGTATGAAATAACACAGTGCTTTAACCCAGTGACACTGGATCAGCAGATTCTCAATGAGATACATCATCACTTTGAGCTATTGATTGGACAGGTATGGAGTGTAAGCGAATGGTTTAAGTTAGCAGACGAACCAACAAGATTTGCAATACGACAATTGAATAATTTATGTCACGAAATGGAAAGCTTGTGTCGCCCAAGTTTTAAGAATCAGAAAAATTGGTGGGTGGGAGTGTTTTTCCCTTATACAAAAGTGATTCGCTACAAATTCATTGAAAGCGACTATGATCACTTTACACAATACTCTGATTTTGGTTCTATAATTTTACATTACAGTCAGCTTGGAAAGACGCCTCTGGAAGCATACGCCGCTCGTGATGAGGAAGTGTTTGACAATAACATTACAGGACTTCGTTACCTCAGCGGAGAATTTGACATTAGCTTTCAACCCGACGTGCCAATGTCAGTGCAAACTCAAACCATTGCAAAATACAATAGAAATGCATTTGAATGGATTAGAAGTCGAGGTCAAGATCCAGAAAGTAAGTTCACTGGCATTGGATTTGTACATGTTGCCAAGTTTGATCGTTCATTGTTTCCTGGACTATCTGCTGAGCAAGTGATGTCAATTATCACAGAAACTGACGACATTTATAAGCTGGAACTAATTGATGCCAATGGCAACGTGGTCGAAGAATCCACATTGGATTACACATGGTTAGACGTACTAGATGTAACAGATCCTACACGTACTAAAAACCAAGCGGCCTTTAAGAATATATAAAACGGAAACTCAAATGAAAAAAATTATTGATTTATTGCTAGGTCCTTACAGACGTTGGAAACAACGTCGAGCAAAGCGCAAGCTCATTGAAGAAATGCGTAAGCGCGATCCTTTCATTTACTAAAATGCTATTAGGAATTACTGCACACAATCATGATGCGAGCTTGGCCTTAATTGATGGCAATCGCATAGTATGGGCAGGCCATGCTGAGCGCTACAGTCGTATAAAGAATGACATTAATTTGAATACGGCAATGGTACAAGACATGCTAAAGTATGGAGAACCCACACATGCGGTTTGGTTTGAAAATCCATATACCAAAGCACTTCGCAAAGTTTACAGTGGTGAACGACCAGTGCACCAATCTCCTTTTGCTCAGTTGAAGTTAGCTGGACTAGGACATTTAGATTGGGATTTTGTTGAACACCATAAAAGTCATGCCGCGGCAGGCTTTTACACAAGCAAGTTTCAAGAAGCTGACATTCTTGTAATTGATGCCATTGGCGAATGGAATAGTGTTAGTATATGGCAAGGCAACAACACCGGTCTACATAAAAAGTTCAGCGTCAATTATCCTCACTCAGTTGGTTTGTTTTATACTGCATTTACACAGTGGTGTGATTTAAAACCCAATGAAGAAGAATATATTCTAATGGGCATGGCCGCATATGGCAAGCCCGTATATGTCGACACACTCAAAGAAGAATTCTTCACGGAATGGAATCCACCAGAATTTAAACTGAGGCACAATTTGCATCGTGGCTGTCGTTGGTGGACACCGTCTACTGACCTTGTTACTGACCAAACTCGCTTTGATATCGCCGCAAGTGTACAAGCAATCATTGAAGAATACATTATAGCAACTGTTAGAAGTATGGCTTCCAAGTTTGATGCAAGCCAGAATTTAGTGTTCATGGGAGGAGTGGCATTAAATTGTGTGGCCAACTCAGTTGTTGCCCGTTCAAGATTTTATAAAAATATTTGGGTTATGCCTAATCCTGGAGATGCTGGATCAGCAATAGGCGCAGTGGCAGCACACACAGGAAAACATTTGAGATGGGAAAGTCCTTACTTAGGAACTGACATTGCAGGCGAGTTGCCCGTAGATAAAATTGTCAATGATCTATTGGCAGGAAAAGTAGTAGCCGTAGCAAATGGCAGAGCTGAATTTGGACCACGTGCATTGGGAAATAGAAGTTTACTATGTGATCCCAGGGGACCAGATGCTAAGGCACGCATGAACACTATCAAGCGCCGCCAACAATTTAGACCATTTGCACCGGCTGTATTGGCCGAACATGCTAACACTTACTTTAACATGCCAGTTGCATCTAGTCCTTATATGCAGTTTGTTTCACGTTGTAGAGATCCAAAGCTATTGCCGGCTATCTGCCACTATGACAATACCAGCAGGGTGCAAACAGTAACGCAAGAAGACAACCCACAGTTTCGTTATCTACTAGAATCTTGGGAACGTGCAAGCGGTTGCCCTATACTAATGAATACTTCGTTGAATATCAAAGGTGAACCATTGGTCAATGATCGCAATGACGCAGATAGGTTTGAAACTGCCCACAGTATCAAGGTGTACTGATGAAAATACTTGTACTTGGTGATAGCATTACATTTGGCCATGGATGCAAGGATAGAATGTTTTACTGGGACGATTCGACTAATCGTTACATCGGCAATGCTGATAGCTTTCAACATGGGCCTAGTGATTTTTGTTGGGCAAGTTTACTCAGGTCTTCTACTTGCTCAGTGACCAATTTATCCAGAAGCGGTAATAACAACACAAACATTGCTTGGCAAGCACTTGAAGCAGTTGCTACTGGCGAAAAATATGATTTCATTTTTGCACACTTTTCCTACGATGACCGCATTGAATTTGCACATCCTGACCATCCTGCCAACAATGAATTAATAAGTATCAGCCCACTGCATACTCCAGACATTTATAAAAGAATAAATTCTGATTGGGACAAAGCCAGCGAAAGCTATCGCAACAATTTATTTCATCCAGGATGGGGAGTTAAATTGACACACATGGCAATACATGCTGTTGCTAATATTGCTCAGTTGAATGGTGCCCGTTATTACTGGTCAGCACCCGAATTCAATGCAACGCACAGTTCTTCTTTGTTGAGCAAGGATATAAGAAATCTTCAGCTTACATCAATTATTGAAAAGTTTGACATATGGGATCCTACTATTGCTACTTCTAAAAAGAACAGTCCTTATGTTGCAGTTGATGGTCATCCAAGTGAGCTTGCACATCATGAATATTGCAATCAAGTTATCAAGCCCTTGTTGGGAAAATAATATATGCAAAAAACATTATTAGTAGTAGGCGACAGCTATTGTCGATTCCGCGAAGAAGAAACTGATTGGCCAGTTGTGTTATCACGTTTGCTAGATTCTAAGTTAGAAGGAAAAGGCTTCGGAGGTCAAAGTTTTTGGCACCAACGACGCTGGATGTTGCAAAATTTAGAAAAATTAAAATTGTCTGCAACTGTTGTAATTTGTCATACAGATCCAGCCAGAATGCCATGTGTCGCAGATTTTTCAGTAACCCCTAAGCTAATAGGCATGAAGGTCGACGATGCAGTTAAATCTATTTCTAATCTAAGAAAACCATCAAAATTTGAATCTAAGCACTTTGAAAAACTACATCAACTAATAGTTGACTTTTATAAATCAGAATTGTTTGTCTTTGATTTTTATGAGTATGCATGGAAAATGTGGATAGTAGAGTTAGCAGAGTTGACATCACATGCCAGAGTTTTCCATCTAGCATTTAACGATCATGTGTTAAATGAATTAAAAAAGATCAACAAACTACATGGTACAATCTTGACACCGGCACTGTATAAATTGTCATTGAATGAAAATAGTCAATGGACAGGAAATGTTCCAGATTCTAGGCGCAATCACCTTAGTGATAAAAACAATGTTGTTCTTGCAAATGAACTATTTTCAATAATTAACGACAACGCTGATCCTGTCATTGATCTAAATAAATTTTCTTGACCAGTACTGTTCGTCGAATAAATATAGCTTTAAAGGAGATCTTATGAAGAAGATTATTTTAACCGCACTCTTATCAGTATTAGCTGTAAGTGCGTTTGCTCAGAAGAAACAGCCCGAAATGAAGGTATACGATTTTGCTGTGACACGTGTTGTTGACGGTGATACAGTTGAATTCGCGGCGCCGTTTCTGCCAGCACCGCTTAAACCAAAACTTGCTGTACGTGTGTTTGGCGTCGACACCCCCGAAAAAGGATTTAGAGCCAAGTGCGAGTCTGAAGCCAAGCGAGGAACCGATGCAACAGCCTTTACAAAGAAAGTTATCACTGAAAGTAAAACAGCTAGAGTTGCGATCATTGACTGGGATAAGTTCGGTGGCCGTGTTCTTGGAGATATTATTTTAGACAACAATGTAAGTCTACGTGCTTTGTTGATCCAAAATGGTTTTGCTCGCGAATACTACGGCGAAGCCAAACAAAGCTGGTGCCCATAAAATAATACTACTATTGTATTAACATGGGTAGTTGACAAAACTACCCATTTTTTGTATAATAACGATGTTCACACCATTTGAAAGACTGATTATGTCGATTCGATTTGCAAGTGTATTATTTGCACTTTCTTCTGTTATGTGCTCATTGACAGCCTGCGGTGGCGGATCAACTGCACAAGCAGAAGCACAGCCAGCACCGCCAGCAAGCATTTCTCTAAGCTCTTATATCAATACTAAAGAATACAGTTCTTTTAGTAACAGCTTTCCAGTTGATCAATATGGTCAACGATTAAGAGGAGATGCACAAGCTTTCTTCAAATATGCCGATGGTACCGAAGGCTTGTTTGTATCTAGACTCACTTACTTTACACAATCAGGACCTGGTGCACCTAGCCCTGCCGAATTTAAATTTTTTAAGAAAGTAAACGGTACTTGGCAAGAAACCGAATTGTCAATTGACCGGCGTGTTCCAAATTGTATCCATCCTCGAAAAGCAATCGTTGCTGATTACAACCTTGACGGCGTGGCTGATATTGTTGTTGCATGTCACGGATATGACGTAGCACCGTTTCCTGGAGAGCACTCAGTTAGCATCATCAGCAACGGCAGTGGATACACACAAAACAGAGTAACTGACGTTGAAGAATTTTATCACGGCGGGTCCGCACACGACTTCAATGGCGACGGCTATCCAGATATTGTGCTTACATTAAAGAATGGCACTCGTACATTTTTGAATAACGGCAGTGGACAATTTACACCAAGCAATGAATATTCCTTTAGTCAGTTTCGCAGGGCATTCCACGTTGAGCTAATAGACGTTAACAACGATGGTAAGTTTGACATTGTAGGAGGGAGTCACGAATGGGAAGATCCTACTCGTATTGTTATCAATCCCGGAAACAATAAATTTGGATTTTTATCGACTACCATAACAATTCCGCCTGTGCCAGGTGGCGGTACAATCGTTGACTTTGTTTATGTAAAGTCTGTCAACAGTTTGTATGTACTGCGAACAGGCGACGGTCGTAACAATGGGACTGTATTTTATCAAGGACTTTGGTTGCAAAAGTTTTCATTGGATACCAGAGTCAGTACTGTGCTTATTGCAGATCCAAATTGGATTGATCCCAGGTACACGTCAAATCAGCGTTGGTTACGTTGGATAGATGAAGAGAACGGATACATTGTTAGCAATTGGGGAGAGGCCATCAAAGTAAAAGTCGAATAATAGAAATTATTCGTTGACAACTTTGCAAACAGCTTGTAAAATTGTACTGGAAGGGCCTATAGCTCAGTTGGTCAGAGCAGGCGACTCATAATCGCTTGGTCACAGGTTCGAGTCCTGTTGGGCCCACCAACTAAAATAACTATAAGAATTATGGATGCATTTATTTTAATACACGGGAAACTTTCTGGACCAGATTCTGGACAGTGTTCTCTAGAACAGTTAGCAGAACAACTAGAGTACTTTGGTAACCTAGTTGACTATGTAAACTACCCCTGGTCTAGGGTTAGACATTACGACAAGACACTCGAAGAATCTGTCGACGAAATCGATCAAGCCGTTGCTCGTGTAAAAGCAAACGGCGCTGATAAGGTACACATTATCGGTTATAGCCTTGGTGCAAATGCACTAATGTATTATGCTACTGTAAGAAACAACTTTGACAGTCTTGTGTTTCTTTGTCCTTCTCATAACACACATTTAGAAAAATTTCAAAACCTTGTTGCTTGGTGTGTAGCACAGGCCGAAATGAAAGTAATCAACAGCGACGACACACCGCAACCTTATATTGATTTCCATCTTGGTAAAGCAGTAGTTGATTACATAAGACCGTCTTGTTATGTTTCCTATTTTAAACCAACTGGAAACTGTAATATGATTACCAATGGACAACATCTTCCAGCAAACAAGCCAGTTCTATTTGTTATTGGCGGCAAAGATGTTGCAACACCAGACGCAAAAGAACTACTGTTTGATCCAATGGTAAAGGCTCACGGGACCAAATACTTGTTTCTGGAAAACGAAACACACAACACAGTTCCAGATGCTGTAATTCTGCCTCTAAGAGAGTGGTTACCTGAAATTTTCGGTCAATAACTGCTAGTATAACGGTGATAAAAGTTTCAAAAAAATAAAAATCGCCATTTGCGGCACCGCTAGATAGGGTACCTTGGTTACCCTATTTTATTGACTATCTATAAATATTTTGCTACAATAATATGATGAAAGTTATCAATGTTATTGCTGGCCCAGGAGCAGGTAAAAGCACACTAGCGTCAGGCTTGTATCATGAAGCAAAACGCAGAGGGTGGAATGTAGAGTTAGTTACGGAAGTGGCTAAAGACCTAGTCTGGGAAGGTAGACATTGTGCGCTGGGAAATCAAGCCTATGTCTTTGGACGTCAAATTCAAAGAATTGATAGGCTTAAGGGACAAGTTGATTATGTTATAACCGACAGTCCTGTATTATTGAGTGCTATCTATGCTCCAGAGGATTATCCTCAGGAGTGGGAGAAGGTAGTAGTAGAACTCTGGAAGCGTTACGATAACAGCGTAGCATTTCTAGGGCGCGGCCCGTGGTTCGATGATCGCGGCCGTGTGCATAATCTTCAAGCTAGCTTGGAGATCGATCGGCGGATTGCGGTGCTTTTGGCCAAGCATAATATAACCTACACCCAGGTTGATTATGGATACCAAAGCCCAGGTGAAGTATTAGATGATATTTTATCGTCAAGTGCGTAACTGGAGGCAATCCTTGAGAAAGGAGGTGTAACATGCACATGACCCCTAAATTTAATCTGGGCATGTCAAAGCAGAAGTTAGAAACTCTGCTGGTTAAAGTTGCGTTAGTGGCTTTGACATTTGTAATCGTTGTGAGTGCTGTAGCTGGCCCTCTCGACAAAGAAAATAAAGCATACGTTAACAGTATGACCTCGGTGACCGATTGGGTCAGCGAACAATTACACAGCTATGAAAACGAAACATGGGAACAGCGTGTTCGTAGACTCATGCGCTCTAACTTAGAGCAGGTAGGCGGAACTAACCGAGCCCTGACAGACAAACAAGTTCGTTGTTTGGCTGAAAATATCTATTACGAAAGCCGAGGCGAAAGCTTGCAAGGACAAGTGGCCGTAGCTATGGTAACGTTAAATCGTTTGGAAGAAGGATATGCTCGCACTGTATGTGGTGTAGTCAAACAGCAACACCAAACCGTATGTCAATTTCATTGGGTATGCAATAACGGTCTAGCTCGACCTTCCGGTGATGCTTGGACTAAGGCAGTTGGTATTGCTGTGTTGACTATCAATAATGGTGATAAAGTTGAGGATCCGACTAACGGCGCTACCCATTTCCATGCTACATACGTAAAATGGCAACCAGGTTGGAAACGAGTCAAAGACTCAGTAAACAAAATTGGTAATCATGTATTTTATAGAGTAAAACCAAAAGAGGAAAAATGAGAAGATTATACCCAGCAAGATTATTAGAAGTACGTGGCACTGATATGCTAGAAGTAGAACTAGATCTTGGCTTTAATGTTTATACACGTCAAAAGATTAGACTGTTTGGCGTAGCATCATGCGGTAAAGATGCTGACGTTCGAATAGTCTTAACTGAACTTTGTAAGGATGGGCTCATTGTTGAACCAATCATTACAAAACGTGCTAAACTAGGTCGCGTTCTAGGTTGGGTATATATTCCCAACGAATCTGGCGAACCAGCTTTGAATATCAATGAAGCTATGGTGGATCAAGGATTGGCTACATCCTTCCAAGTGCCAGAAGAGGACGATGACGAATAATGTATGAAGAAGGGTTAACTGCTCGTAAAGTATTGGAGTTTGACACTGCAATATTTGATCAGTATCGCTTGTGGGAATCCCAATGGGACTGGTCTCCTTCTGAAGATCCTGCAAGATACCTGCGTCGAGTACCCCCTGGCCGCCGCCCGGATTATACGTATCTAATATATCTACCTGTCAATGAAGCACGATGCCGTAGCTTTCAGAGAGATATGAAAAACTATCCCAAAGAAATTTACACAATGTGGGATGAAGTATTAAAACCGGCATGCGAATACTTGGCTAGTCAACTCAATATAGATAATCCTGTAATAGTACAGGCTGATATTGCTCGTATGAAACCACGGGAAGGTGACACCTTTCTTCATACAGATACACGTTATAACCAACGATACGCAAGAAGATATAACATTGCTATCAGCACAAATAATAGCTGTTGGTTATATCACAACGGTTATGATTTAAATAGCGGAGGGGTAAGGGATCATATCAATGAAGGAGAAATGTGGGAACTGAACAATAAAATTCCACATGCCGCTGTTAACCAAGGAGACACTTGGAGAACACATTTGATACTTGATGTTATGCCAAAAGATTATTGGCTAAAAATGTGTGAGCTTTATGACCCGTATGCTGTAGTTCCTAATCCGCAAGGACACAATTACACATATGACAGAGATCTAACAAACAATTTAATACACGAGCCTTTATTTGAAAATAACCCGCACTGCTTCCCAGCAAGGACACATGTTTAATGAAATTTACAAACACAGACAAACTAATTGCATATTTGGCATTAATAAGCGGACTAAGCATTAGTGCCGTAGCAGTATACTACAGCGTTGCAGGCTTGGTTAGTATTTTCGCCGCCGCGGCAATTCCTATTATTGTTATGGGGGTCGCACTTGAAGTTAGTAAACTTATTGCCACAGTATGGCTAAAGCAAAACTGGCAACGTGCCCCAGTCTTTATCAAGACTTACATGACTATTGCTGTGATTATTTTAATGATAATCACAAGCATGGGTATCTTTGGCTTTTTATCTAAAGCCCACAGTGATGCTGGTTTAGTGTCAGGCGATGTACAGGCAAAAATTGCAGTGTACGACGAAAAGATCAAAACTGCCAAAGAAAATATCGAAGCCAACCGCAAACAACTTAAACAAATGGACGAAGCCGTTGACCAAGTCATGGCTCGTAGTAATGATGAACGTGGTGCGAATAACGCCAACGCAATTCGCAGAAGTCAGCAACGTGATCGCGTTGCAATAGCCAAAGACATCGAAGCCAACCAAAAGCTTATCGCCCAACTCAATGAGGAACGTGCTCCTATTGCCGCAGAAGTGCGTAAAGTAGAAGCCGAAGTAGGACCAATCAAATATATCGCGGCTTTTGTCTACGGTGACAATCCTGATGCCAATCTACTAGAAAAAGCAGTTACATGGGTTATCATTATTATTGTATCTGTATTTGATCCGTTGGCTGTTATCTTGCTGTTAGCAAGTCAGTACAGCTTCCAATGGCTTAAAAGGAAAGAACAAGACCCCGACTTACCGGAAGAAACTGTTGACCAAGTAGTCAAAGAGTTTAAAGAAGTCAAAAAAGATGACGAAGGATTCAAGTTTTTAGCTGATTATAACGACCTTCACGCCAAGTACCCTGCAAGCGATACTGACATCGGCGAACTGGCCGATGCTAAGGCAGAAGCACGTAGCAAGGTGATTGGCAAGCAACCAGCGCCAACAGTAGAAGAAACGGTTACTATCAAAGACGAACCAGTATTCAAAGAAGCGGTTGAAGCAGGCATTTACAACACAGACGGCACTTTGGTAGAACAACGTCTAGCAGACTTTGCTCCTCCTGGTACGCCTGGCGAAGCATGGGACACACCTAAAGCTAAATCTGAACAACAAGACGACAGTAACTTAGATAAAATATATAAAGCAAGTACTGAAGAACTTGTTAAGCAGAAACGCAGTCGTGGTTGGTTCAACGCTGTATTTCCAAAACGCGATAACAAATAAAAAGGTTTATTTTGAGTGATTCAAGTGTTTACATTGTAAGTCCGCCAACGTTGTATATGCCAGGTGGCGGACTTGGTTTTTGTTTAATCAGCAATGACAAAGCGTGGCAAGATACTGTCATTGGATTACTAGAAAAAGGCATTCCGAACCAACTAACATTCTATGCAAATGAAACAGGGGTAAAAGATCCCAAAGCATGGGTATGGTATTGGCATGTTGTAGATAACTGTAGTATGATTTTCGTTGACATGGCATCATGTTCAGAACACGAAATTCGCATGGCACTTGCCCTTGCCAAGTTGGATCAACCAGTTGTGTTTCACGTCAAGCCAGGCAACGATGAGTTCGTTGCCTTATTAAACGCAGTGGCCATTCCTTGGTTTGAAGACTTTGATCAGTTGTTAGCAATTATGGAGGTGGCGCTCGGTGGATAAAAATCAAGTACTTTCTTGTAGCTTTTGTGGTAAGCATAGAGACGAAGTTAAAGCACTTATTGCCGGAGAAAAGGCTTACATTTGCAACGAGTGTATTCACTTGTGTTTAGAAGCAATGTCATCAGACGGCAAAGATGATAACTTTGAATTTACTGACAACACTACACCAAGTGAAATCAAAGCATATTTAGATCGCTATGTTGTTGGTCAGAATTCGGCCAAACGTAGTTTAAGTGTAGCAGTTCGTAATCACTACAAGCGTCTTAGTCAAGGCGCCAATGACCTTATCAAGAAAAGCAACGTACTTCTTATTGGACCAACGGGCTCTGGTAAAACACTCTTAGCAAAGAAACTTGCAGAAAAACTCAATGTTCCTTTTGCAGTAGCAGACGCAACTACATTAACAGAATCAGGATATGTAGGCGAAGATGTTGAAAGTGTAGTTCATAGGCTTTTGCAAAGTGCAGGTGGCGACATTAAAAAAGCAGAACAAGGTATCATATACATTGATGAAATTGACAAGAAAGGTCGTAAGTCTGAGTCAGCCAGTATCACTCGCGATGTTTCAGGCGAAGGTGTACAGCAGGCATTGTTAAAATTAATCGAAGGAACAGAATGTCGTGTTCCAGTAAACGGTGGCCGCAAGCATCCAGGGCACGATGCAAACGTAGTAAACACCAAAAACATCTTGTTCATCTTAGGCGGTGCGTTTGTTGGCTTAGAAGAGCAAGTAAAGAAACGCATCACAGGTGGCGCCAAAATCGGCTTTGGTGCCGAAGTTGAAAAGGCTGAGATCAATGTTGATAAATGGTTAGCAGAAGTAGAGCCAGAAGACTTTGTTAAGTTTGGTATGATTCCCGAATTCATGGGTAGAGTACCAGTGGTAGCCGCACTTGACACACTTAGCGCAGAAGACCTGGTTAAAATTATGACAGAGCCAGAGGACAGTATTGAAAGAGAATACAAAGCTATTTTTGCACTGGACAAAGTTGAATTAGAATTTACTTCGGAATCACGTATAGCGATTGCAAATTTAAGCATTGCAAAGAAAACAGGTGCCCGTGGTTTAAGAAGCATTATTGAGCAAATTTTACTAGATATACAGTTTAATCTACCAGAAATGGCACGTGAAGGATTAAGTAAAGTTATAATTACTGAGAAGGCGGTGGAGGACCATTGTCCAGTGACGATTTATAAAAATTTGGAAATAGTAGCGTAAAATATGAGTAGAGACAATCAACGTACCAAACCACGCGGAACGTCAGTATCCGTTAAAGATGGCCAGGTAGAAAAAGCACTTCGCAAGTTCAAGAAGAAGATCCAGGACAGCGGAAAACTTGAAGAAGTCCGCGAACGCATGGAATTCGTTAAGCCAACAACAGAGCGCAGAATGGCAAAAAACAAGGCCCGTCGTCGACATATTAAACAAGTTGAAGCAGACGAACAAGCCGGCCGTAGGCCCTCTCGCGATGGCAAAACACGCCGTTTATATTGATTTGACATTCTGGTAAAAAATAAATATAATAGTGATATGCTAGTGCCAAGAGGGCTGGTAGCATCATACAGCAAGGCCCATGAGGGGTTGCTGAATTTAAACTCGCTTAACAAAGGAGATTATTATATGTCAAAACTTATTCCCTATTCACAGTTTGGTATCGGGTTCGATCGTTTATTCGAAGAACTAGAACGCATGACTGTTGGACCATCGGGCAATGGTTATCCCCCATTCAACATTGTTAAACTAGATGAAAACAAGCATCGTATTACGATGGCTGTTGCTGGTTTCGCTGAGAATGAAATTGACATTACACATCAAGAAAATGTCTTGATTGTAAAAGGCGAAAAACTTGAGGAAAATGAATCAAGTGCAGGAACTTTTATTCATCGTGGTATTGCAAAGCGTAACTTCCGTAAGGAATTTATTCTTGCAGATCATGTTGAAGTAAAGACTGCAAGCCTAAAAGACGGTATGCTTGTAATCGATCTGATTCAAGAAGTGCCCGAGGAGTACAAGGCCAAGAAGATTCCCCTAATTAAGGAATAAGCCTAGGGTGGGTTTAGATACCCACCCTGTATAAATATTACACAACAACACGGATAAATTATGTCAGATACAGCAATTCAAACCATTAAGAAAACAGACAATATTACTGGCGTCAAAGAACCAGAGCGTTTCCGTGTGGTTATCCTCAATGACAATTCAACCCCAATGGAATTTGTTATTGAACTATTAAAAGTAATTTTCCATCACAGCCAAGAAGCCGCAGTACAGATCATGCTACAAGTACATCAAAACGGCAAAGGCACAGCCGGCATTTACACATACGAAGTAGCCGAGCAAAAGGCCATGGAGTCGACTCAAATCGCTCGAACAAATGGCCATCCGCTTGGAGTAAGTGTTGAGCTTGCGGGATGATTATGAAAACAAGTTAATCATCGATATCGATGATACTTGCGTTGATACATTAACTGCTTTTGTAAAATGGTTATCGGCACATGGTCGTTTAAAGAATGTTGCCGGTAACAAAATAACCAACAGAGAACACTTGGGACAGTGGCTCAATGTCCCCGAAGAACTTGCTGATCTTTGGATGAAAGAATTCTGCGAACAATCCTGGCAATGGGGCGCATTATATCCTTGCCTAGGGGCTGAAAAAGTATTAACTGCATTTGCTGATGCAGGATGGTATATTGTAGGATATAGCAAGTCTTCACCTGACATGCATCGTGCAACACTTCGAAGAGCAAATTTAGAACTTTTATTTCCCAATGTATTCAACGAGCTGTACGTTGTAAACAGGCAAGCAAATTTGTATCCCATGCTAAAAGAGCACGAAGAATCTGTGTGCGTTACTGCAACAGAGTCAACTGCACGGGCCAGCGCCGAAGCAGGGCATGCCACATACGTAATCAACCAACCCTGGAATCATCATTTCAGCGACATATCAGTAAGAAAGTTCCATCACTGGAACGAAATTAAACAAGTATTATTGAAATAAACATCACTGTCGTGTAGGCATAATTACTATTATGTCTATCGTGCCTCCAACTAAAACAGTATGGGTTGAGTCAAATCCAAACACTTTACGCCTTACTGGAAACTATCAATTACTTTCTACGGGTGCAAGTCCTGAACAAGGAACAACTGATTGGACAGCAGTCAGTGATCCGGCAATGGCAATGATGTTGGTAAATGGTACCAAGCCATGGAACGCCTTTGCCAAGTTGGGCAGTAGAATTGCAGAAGTACCAGAAGACTTAGACTTGGCGTTCCTATCTCACATTAGTCCCAACGCCTGGCCTGACTTAACTCTAATCGATCACAAGTGGACCAGTGTACCTTGGGTACCAGTTAATGTTCCTAAGATCGAACCCGATGATTGGGATCTGTTCTGGAAGTTATGGAATGAAAAGAACAGCGACATCACTCGCGGCAATCCCAAAGAAAGTCAGTACTGGAAAGGTCTATGTTGCTGGCTAAATCCTGCTATCGACCATACCAAGTTCAATTACAGTAACACAGTCGTTGACGATTGGTCTGGACACTTTCCTAAAATGTTTGAGCAGATTCGTAATTGCTTGCCTTTTTATAGCATTGAAAAAATTGTGCTATGGTCAAACATCAACGAAGTAAATCCGCACTTTGATCCCGATGTTGTTATCTATCCTTTCCCAGACAGCTTAAGAGTAATGATTTGGGATACCAACGAAGAACCTACGTTTTATGTAGGTAAATGGCCAAAGAGAGATGCTGAGTTTAATCCAGCAACTGTCTCTGTAAAAACAGGTGGCACTGGCTACGGTATCAAATCTTCGCGCATTCCTGAAGACAAAAGAATGTATGTAAACCTTCCACCGGACACAAACACATTTGTGTTTAACAATGGTGCATTTTTGCATGGTGCTCGTCTTGCTAAACCAAAGATCATTATGGCAATCAAAGGCCGCATTGATGTTTACAAGTGGTTAAAAGCTCTTGAGTCTAGTTACAACAAATACAAAGACTATATCCCAAATGTTAAAGATTGATAGAAACAGTTATGTTGGGGACTATCCTGTTTCAGTTGCACTTGAAAAGGCAGCAGGTTTTAGATACAGCAAACTACAAAGTCAAAACAAAGATCCCTTATTAAAATTTGCCATGCCTGGTGTTGATGTAGCAAAGTTGAAAGACGCTACAGAAGACGCTATGCGTGTATACGGTCAGTGGAATTATCGCATAGGTATTGACGACAATGGTGTACGCCTGGATAATGGCTATGGTGGCATAGGATTAACTTATAATCCGCAACACTATGAATTTGACAACACTGATATACATCAACAAGTACAAGGCAACCCTACTCGAGCACAAGGTAAACTAAACCCGTACAGTAGTTTAACCAAGGATGAGGCCAATGTCTATTCAAAGAGAAATTCGCACTACGACACTTACGGATTAAGTTATAGGACTCCTGCAAGCAAACACGGATACTTAGGAAGCTTTTTAGATTCGTGTAAACGCACACTGATTAGGTCAGCAGTAAGAATAATTTACGCAGATCAAGAAGGTCAAGTTGGAGATGAAAAATTAGCAGGTGTACGCTGGCACAAGGATGAATCTATGTTTGAAAATTTAAGGGTGAACATACCTTTGTTAACGGACCCTATTTTTGTTTTAGAACAAGAAGGGTATCCTGAAACACACTTAGAAACAGGTTATGCATACAGTTGGGACACACATATTATGCATTGTGCGTATGCAAAGGAACGAGTAAACAAGTGTAGAATACACTTAATGTTAGGATTCAGTTGCTGGTGGGACTTTGACGAAACAACGGGCACTTGGACACAAAACGAATTCTTTGGTAAAAAGCATCCAAAGGATATGCTAATCAGCGGCGATGTAATACCCCATTTACAGCTAGTTTAATGCGTCATTGATTGGTAGTTTACCGCAAACTACAAAACTATAAATATCCATGCTCAACGAGAGCCCCAATAGGTTTGTAGTATGGCAAAATTGCAACTTCATAGACTTGTTGAAACTGCATCAAAACAAGGACGTAATGCTCCTATTGTAGTTACAAAAGAAATGGTCGAAGACATTTACGATGCAATTAACAGGGCCGTTTTTAACGGTGTACTTGTACGCCCTAAAATTGTAGTCCGTGACTATACCAAACGTGGCATGTGGGGCGAATGCGAAGGTTGGCAACGCGGTAGTCGTTGGGGTCCTCACTATACATCAGTGATCCGTATAGAAAAACACTTTCCTAACTTAAAGAAACTTATCGCGGCAGTAGCACACGAAATGGTGCATCAGTGGGAATGGGACAAATGCGGTGTTATGACACACGGAACAAGCACTTTCTTTTTATGGGAAGAAAAGCTCCGTTCCAAGGGAATTAGACTAAGCATTACACTTTAAATGTAGATAACTATCTACATGAATATGTTCAATCAAAACAATCCAAACGCAGTTCAAGGAGCAGGGGTAAGTGGCAGTCGACAAGGCCTTGGGGGAATCAGCCCGCAGATCTTGGCCGCAGAGCTAGCACTTAGTCAAATTGGCAACTTTGAACCTCTTGATTACAAAATAGATCACCATGCAGTTGAATCCGTTATTGCACAAAAATACAGTAACGACTGGGTAGACTATCTTCCGCGAACAGACCGTCCTAACAATCGTAAGTCAATGACACTTACCACCATACCTGGATGGGACCATCGTAAAGCCCCTAGCATACCCGAAGCAACAAATGCATTGGGCTATACTCCCAAAGAAACAGATTTTTGTGTGCCAACAGAATTGTATAAAGATTGTGTGAGCAATAATCCAGGGCTGATTGGGCTAAAAGACTTCTTAGATGAATGGCAACCACTGGGGCGAACATTTATCATTAACTCAGGTATTGGCGGATATTTTGTCCCACACAGAGATCATCCAGGTATGCCAAGACCGTGTTTCAGACTTGTTGCGTTTTTAAAGAATTGTGGGCCACTAGAATATGATTGGTTGATGGATGATCGCAAAGCAAATATTGAACTAGGGCGTGTGTATTACGTCAATACTCGATTAACACATAGAACAATAAGCTGGGTCAATGACAGCTGGCATTTGATTCTCAATGTACCTTTTACACCAGAGAATGTAGACAAGGTACTAAAGCATTTACAACATAGACATTGATGAATATCTTTACGGGTCCAGCACACGACAAGCGTGAAATTAAAATAGAACTACCAAGCGATAAAAAACGCATTGGTGTAATGTTAAGCGGTGGCGCAGACTCTGCAATTTTGCTTTACCTGCTTGCATTAGAAAGAAAACTTGCACAATCTGATCAAGAGCTTATTCCATTTACAGTAGCACGACCAGATGGTGCTTGGAATTATGTAAAGCCTATTGTTGATAAAATCAATGATATGCTTGGCATAAAACTACCTGACCCTGTGCAAGTAGGAGACCCTACCCTGCATCATAGTCAACAGGGTCGCAGTGGTGAACGAGAAGCACGTGCCAAATACAATATAGAACATTGCTTTTATGGTAGTCAACAACACCCACCTGTGCCAATGCCCGGCGTCTATCCTGCTCGACCAGACAAGATTGAACTGCCAGGTACAACCATACCATTTGCACTTGTTGACAAAAGACATACACTAGGCCTCTACGAAACATTTGATGTGTGGCCTTTGCTTGAAATAACTCACTCATGCACTGCTCAAACAGAAGGTCGCTGTGGCGAATGTTATAATTGTAAAGAAAGAGAATGGGCACTTGGTGAGCTTGGAGTAAAGGATCCCGGCACATGCTAAGATGGGAAAATATCAATCATTTGCATTTAGAAATAAGTGCATTATGCAATGCTGTATGTCCAGGCTGTAGACGTTACCCGGTACACGGTTACGATATATTGCCATTCCTAGAGACAAACACACAGTGGACTTTGGAACAAGTAAAAACTTTTTTACCAGCTGATAAAATTTATCAGGTTAACAGTATATTGTTTAATGGTAACCACGGAGACTTTATCACCGCAAAAGAATCTTTGGATATACTAAGTTACTTCTTAGATAACTCTCCGAATGCCTTTATTGAAATCCATACCAATGGCAGTGCTAGATCTACACAATGGTGGGAAAGATTTGGTGCATTATTAAAAGGACGCGGAGTTGTTTATTTTGCTTTAGACGGATTAGAAGACACTCATCATTTGTACAGGCGAGAAACAAATTGGAAGAGGATTATAGAAAATGCCAAGGCTTTTATGTCTACAGGTGGTAAGGCAATATGGCAAATGATAATTTTTGATCACAATAGTCACCAGGTTGATCAATGTCAGAAGTTATCAACAGATTTGGGATTTGAAAAATTTTCAGCACGTTACAATTCTAGAGGTCCTATACTTGCATTAGATAAAAATCTAAATCCAAGTCGCTGGATCACTGATGCTCAAAAATCACATGCATTTAATAAAATATATTCAAATATATACGGCGAGTACATCAAAGATGTTCCGGATGCTAAAATTGTTAGCGACCAGAAAAAAAGAATATTTGAAATCAAGAATGAAACTTACAAAGCCAGACAACTTTTTACATCACCATCTAGTCCGGGCTTTAATAAAGAAAAATGTACAAGTCTGTATCGCACTTCAATTTTTATAAGTGCCAACTGGGTAGTATCCCCTTGTTGTCATATCAGCGGCGAAATTGAAATTGGCGATTCTAGTAGGTTTTACGACGACCTGCTTAAAACAATGTCGGCCAGTAATTTAACAAGAGAAGACATTACTGCATCAGACAATCATTCGGT
>JACCDV011295056.1_pt1 | contig 47778 bp, 45 predicted proteins | sample 7446131 | NCBI WGS metagenome assembly JACCDV01 (sample SAMN15323448, study PRJNA562643) | freshwater metagenome | isolation source: river surface water | place: USA:Blue River Watershed | collected 2017-08-17
CTTGGCTACTGTTGATTATGGAACTGCCTTAGGCGTATTTTATAGCGCTAAGAAAAAGGGTAAGAAATTCAGCGTCACTTCCTGTGAAACCCGCCCGCTGTTGCAAGGTGCGCGCCTGACCTGCTGGGAATTAACCCGTGAGAAAATTGATACGACCTTGATCTGTGACAATATGGCGGCGTCCTTAATGGCTAAGGGTAAGATCGACATTATTTTCGCTGGTGCTGATCGCGTCGCCTCCAACGGGGATGCGGCTAATAAGATTGGTACCTATATGCTCGCGGTTTTAGCGAAATACCACGGCGTGCCTTTTTATATTGTGGCGCCTAAATCTACCTTTGATTTAAAGATTAAGTCGGGTAAGGAAATCCCTATTGAAGAACGCCATGCGGATGAAGTGACGCACGTCGCCGGGGTACGTACAGCAGCGCAAGGGGTGAAGGTATATAATCCAGCCTTCGATGTGACCCCAGCTAAATTAATCGCAGGCATTGTGACGGAATACGGTATTATCCGTCCGGCCTATAAGCAGCATATTAAGAAGACCTTCCATGTCTAAATCAATTGCATCCATTGGTGAATTTGCTTTAATTGATCTCTTGCATAAATGCCTGCCGGTGTCCCAGCGTGTTATCAAAGGCATCGGGGATGATACAGCGGTACTGCCCTACACCAAGGGTAAATATTTACTTTTTACGACAGATATGATGGCAGAGGGTGTGCATTTTCTCAAGTCGATGAAACCTCAGGCCATTGGGCATAAGGCCTTAGCTTGCAATATCAGTGACATCGCCGCCATGGGTGGTTTACCGACCTTTGCCGTGGTGTCACTTGGCCTGCCTAAGAACTTGCCGGTGCGTTTTGTTGAAGATATTTACAAAGGCATGCAGGTGTTGGCTAAACAATTTAATGTCAGCATTGTCGGTGGTGACACCATCAAGAGTGATAAAATTATTATTAATGTAGCCTTATTAGGTGAAGTGGAAGAAAAACATTTAGTCACCCGTCATGAAGCGCGGGTTGGCGATTGGGTATTTGTCACCGGCCCCTTAGGTGGTTCATTTAAATCAGGCAAACACCTTAATTTCATGCCGCGTTTAGATCAAGCGCAGTTCTTGGTTAAGAAATTTAAGCCTAACGCCATGATGGATGTGTCCGATGGATTAGCGGGAGATTTAAACCATATCCTGCGGCAAAGCAAGGTGGGGGTGTGTTTGGATGAAGAGTTAATTCCTCGGCTTAAAGGTGTAAGCGTTAAGCAAGCACTGACCGATGGCGAAGATTTTGAATTATTATTTACGATGAGTGCAGATAAGGCGCAAAAGTTAATGGCCTGGCAAAATAAACGGCGGGCTTTTTATTTTTATCCTATAGGTGTGATCACGGGCAATGACAAAGAACTTCTTAAAACAAAAGCATTCACGCACTTCTAGTCCTGAAGAAACGATGGCCGTCGGGGTAGATTTTGCCAAAGGCTTAAAGGCAGGTGATATTGTCCTGCTTAAAGGCGATCTAGGTGCAGGCAAGACCACCTTTGTTAAAGGATTGGCGCAGGGGTTAAAGGTTTCACCAAAAAAGGTGGTGAGCCCAACCTTTGTGCTCATGAATTTGTATGAAGGCAAATTGCCTATCTATCATTTTGATTTATACCGCCTGGAAAAGCCTCAGGAATTAAATACGCTGCATTTTGACGAGTTTTTTTACGGCGAGGGTGTTTCCTTGATTGAGTGGCCCGAGCGACTTGGGGCAGATATGCCAAAGGATTATTGGTTAGTTGAATTAAGCCACCAGTCAGTTAATGAACGAGACATTAAGATAAGCCATACAGTATGAATATATTATCCTTAGAAACCTCATCCAAAGTTTTTTCAATCGCTATTAGCCGTGATGCGAAGGTCTCGCGTTTTCGCAATGTTAAATCCGTTCGCCTGCTAGAGAACTCTATTATTAAGGCCATTGATAAGATTTGCCTGGATGCAAAAATCAAATTTGAGAAAATTGATGCCTTTGCGATATCTCAAGGTCCTGGTTCCTTTACCAGCCTGCGGGTTGGTTTAGCAACGGTAAAAGCTTTTTGCATGGCTACGGGAAAGCCTTTGGTGGGCATTGGTTCACTGGATGTGATTGCAGCTGCTGTTGTCGGCAAGCCCTGCGATGAGATTTGTGTGATTAGTGATGCCCGACGGGGAAAGGTGTATGCGGCTATATTTGACTCAACCGGAAAACGCAAGGGTGATTATTTATTGGTGCCTGTTGAAGAGCTTTTAACGCAGGTGCAGGGTAGGACATTATTTGTTGGTGATGGTCTGATTTTATATCGTAAGCAGATTGAAGAGACCTACGATAAATATGCAAAGGCTGGATTCCCGATTAAAGACACCTGCCTGCCGGCAGGCAGGTTCGGGAATGACAATCGAGGTTGTCAGGCTGTTTTTGCGCCGGAGAAATTATGGTATCCGCAAGCCAAGCTAATGGCTCAATTAGCCTATGCCCGTTTGCAGCGCAATGATGTTGATGATGCGGCTAAGTTATTGCCGATTTATTTATATGCCCAAGATTGCCAGGTGCAGAAGTCATGAATATCAAGATTTTAAATTACGAGACTGTCGTTAATCCGTTAACTTGGGGCGAGATTGATTTAAAAGCCTTGGCGCATAATTTTGATGAGTTAAAGAAATTAGCAGTTAAGAATATGTCGCATGCCGCTGGTGTCATGACGGTGATTAAGGCGGATGCCTATGGCCATGGCATGCTGCAGGTGGCGCAAGCCTTGGAGCAGTGTGGGTGTAAATATTTAGGCGTGTCAAATATCTCAGAAGCGGTGCTGCTGCGTGCTGCTGGATTGAAGCAAAAGATATTATTGTTTGAATCAACTATGCCCCGCGATGCTAAGGACATTATTGACCACCAGTTAACGCCCACTGTATGCGCTATTGAAATGGCGCAGGCCTTGGATCAATATGCGCATGAGAAGAATATTCAAGTGCCGATTCATGTGAAGATTGATACAGGTATGGGGAGGCTTGGGATTAATCAAGCGCAGGCTGTTGATTTTGTTAAGGAGATTCGCCAGCATTGCCCTAATTTAATCCTTGAGGGTGTTTATACGCATTTTCCCGTTGCTGATTCTGACCGTGATTTTACCTTAAACCAAATGCGTCATTTTCGTGATATTGTCTATCAAATGGAAAATCAGTTTATTACCTTTACCTATGTGCATGCGGGAAACAGTATGGGGTTGGGGGATTATAAGAGCGACCTTTTTAATTTAGCGCGGCCGGGCATTATGCTTTATGGTATTTATCCAAGTGGAGATTTAGAAGATAAGGTGCATTTAAAGCCGGTCATGTCAGTAAAGGCGCGTATTATTTTCGTGCAGACCATTTCTAAGGGGCAGGGAATTAGTTATGGGCATACGTTTAAGGCTAAAGAAGATTTAACGGTAGCTATTTTGCCTATCGGATATAGCAACGGGTATTTGCGTTCGTTATCTAACAAGGCTTTTGTGTTAATTGGTGGTTTGCGTTGTCCGGTGATTGGGCGGGTGACCATGGATCAAATTATTGTTGATGTGACTGCTGTTACGCTTTCCGGGCGCATCCCTAAGATTGGTGATGAGGCGATTATCATTGGTTCACAAAAAGGTGCGCGCATTACTGCTGATGAAGTAGCTGGTTGGGCTGACACGATTAGTTATGAAATTATTTGTGCCTTAGGAAGCCGCTTGCCGCGTATTTATCGGTCATGATGCTATCAATTCAAGAAAACGTTTTCCCATTTCCCCTCAAACACCCTTGTCAAAGGCGTATTTATAGTAAATACTTATAGTAGATGATACGCCCCTATTTCCATCGACAATTGATTGCTGTAATAGTCTTAGTCACATTTGTGTTGACCAGTGTCGGCCCAATTTGCCCTATTGCGTGCTCGTCAGAAGGGGGGGGTCGTTTACCGGTATCTGGGGGCATGATTCATTTAAGTCCTGCCTTTATTCCAGCTCAATTACGGGGTATTACAGTTGACCCTAAGAATCCGTTACGTTTTGAGTTCTTAGTTGAGCGGGGTAATAGCCACTTGGCTGGTCAGCAACAAGAAGATGAGTATCAAAAGTTGGTTAAATATTTCCTTGCCGCATTAACAACTCCCGAAGATAACCTTTGGGTTAATCTCTCGCCTTATGAGAAGAATCACATTATTGAGGAGAATTTTGGGTTAACTGAAATGGGCCGCGATATGTTGGCCCAAGACTATATTTTAAAACAAATAACAGCTTCCTTAATTTACCCTGAAGAAGGTATTGGCAAGGAATTTTGGGATAAGATTTATAAACGAGCTTACGAGCAATTTGGCACGACAACAATTCCTATTAATACTTTTAATAAGGTGTGGATTATCCCGCAGGAAGCTTCCATTTATGAACAAGGCAATAGCGCTTATATCGTCAAAAGTCATTTAAAGGTGATGCTCGAGGAAGATTATTTAGCTAAAGAAAGAAACCAATTGCCAAGCGAATTAGGATTGAGTGCGAAAGCGACCGAGGGAACAAACGTTACGCCAACTGAACTTACAAGCAGCATCATCCGCGAAATAATCCTCCCCGCCTTAGAAAAAGAAGTTAACGAAGGCAAGAATTTCGCTCAGCTGCGTCAGATTTTTAGCGGAATGATCCTAGCCCAATGGTATAAGCGTACGCTTAAGGACAGCCTTTTAGGCAAGGCTTATGTGAATCAACAAAAAGTCAACGGGGTCAATCACGACGACCCATCAGCTAATCAGGTTATTTATCAGCAATACCTGCAAGCTTTTAAGAAAGGTGCCTACAATTACATCAAGGAAGATTACGACCAGTACACCAAGCAGACGATCCCAAGGAAGTATTTCTCCGGCGGGGTGGATGCAGGGATGACGGCATGGAAGGATGCTATTCGCTTTGTTGACCGTGCGCAAGCCAGCAACGCTTTAGGCGCCTTGGTGGATGCGGGGATGGATAATGCCATGGTTGACCTGTCTCCTCAACAGGGTAGTGATGCGGCGATGAATGTTTCTATGATTAATTCAGTACAAAAAGCAGCATTTATGTCAAAGGTTAGGGAATTGCCATTTTTCTCGGTTACTAGTACTGATGATAATATGGGGCCATTTGCTTTTTATCAGGCAATGATTCCTGTTAATGATAAGTATGGCTTGTATGGGTTGAGTAAATTGGCTAGTATTTTTTCTGAGATGGGATTAATCAATAAGGTGGAGACGGGGGATGTTTTACAGGTAGATAAGATTAAGACAATGATGATTGAAATAAAATGGTATTTAAGAATGGGTAAGCAGGATGGGTTGGAGGCTGATGTCTTAAACAAATTAAGGGGATTGGGGCAAAGCCAAAGAGTAGATTTAAGAAAATGGTTAGATATGAACATAGGTGAATCTGTAGACGAAATCCTAATTACTAAGGTGGTAAATAAGGTTGAAGAGTTTAGGAACAAATTTAGGTATATTTTTGATAATGATCAAATAAGCCTGCAGCGGGCTAAAGAGTTTATGGGCGTTCTTTTTAAAATATCAGGGGTATCTTCCGACAAGCAAGAATCATTATTGAAAGCGTTAACCAATTTATATGAGGCTAGCGAGAAGGTTCAGCAACAGGCGCAGAATAAATTAACACAAGAATTAATTAAGAATCATAGGTATTTGTTGGGGGTAGAAGAAAATCAACATGTGCTAGTTTATGATGCTACTAAGATTAAATCAGGAAATCCGTATGAGACGGTTATAAAGTATCAAGAAGCCATCGAAGAGTTGTTTCCGTTTGTGGTTGGCGTTGTCTTGGGGATGTCTGATGTTCTTGTTCCGCCGGAACGTAGTGTTACATCAGTTAACGGTTTTGAACTTGAGAATCGCACTTCAGGGTACTTCTTGGGTGTGGATAAGCAATTACAAGAGGCAAGTAATAGTTATGTACATAAGGTTGTATCGTTGGGGAAGCAGGAAGATCCAGAAAAATATTTTAAACTCAATCCAGTTAAAGCAATAAGTTTATTCACGGCAGCAGCTAAGTTGGATGCTAGTGTTGATTTTAGATTGATTAGCGTATTAAGGAAATTAAAGATTAAGGTTACTCCTGCAATAAAGAAAGAGTTTCTTTTATTGTTAGAACATAAAGGAAAGATTTCTCATTTATTATTACAGATGCATGAGGCGGGCCTTTTAGAAGAATTTTTCCCTGGTTTAAAGAAGGCGGATGAGAGATTTTCAGGCGGCGGACATGTTTTTGCTTTGTCATATCATTTGTTAAATCTGATAGGTAGTTTGGAGAATTACAACTTGTATTTAAGTTGGGATAAGGAAAGACCTCAAGATGTAGATGGTTTATTGTTGCCGTTGCGCATTGCGGCATTGGTGCATGATTTGTCCAAAGAAGATGCTGTTACGGTGTATGGTTATCCTCATCCGTTATCAGGGGCAGATGTTTTTGTACCGGAAATACTTAATCAGTTAATGGTGGGTGTTTCTTCAAAGAAAAGAGAAAAACTTATTAAGTTGGTGCAGTGGTTGGTTTGGCATCACCAAGACCTTTCAGCCCGGGCAAGATGGTCGGATAGCAAGGCAAACAAAGTTGATATAACCAGACAATCATTTTATCAGGATTTATTATATTTTGTTGGCATTGGATTGGATAAAGAGAAATTATTGGCATTGTATTTTTTGACCCTGGCTGACAGCAGGTCAGTGAATCCAGATAGGTTTAACATGGATAACAGCAGCAAGAATTATATCACTGCTTTAGTTCGAGAGTTGTATGGTTTTGTCTCTTTAAATGATGCTGCTGCGAAAAGAACTGTTATTAGAGAATGGCAAATAAAGGCAAAGGGAGAGAAAGAGATCCTAATTAATGATTTAACGGCAGGTCTTTTGACATTAGGCAGGAACAACTTCAGCTTGCCGGTTCAGCCGGGATTAAGCATTGACCAAGATAAATTGATTGATTATATAAAACAAGAACAGGTAATGAAACACTTAGTCAGGCAATTTTTAATGGGTGCGCCGGATTTTCTAAAGAAAAATACTAATCCAAGAGTTATTAGCAAGTATATCGCTTTAATGGCGGTGGCTCCCTTTTTAGCAAAAGGTAAGGGATTTGCTGTAACCGGAGATTTAACAACATCCTTCTCAGATATGTTTGAGGTGGTGGTTTCTTATAACGGCAACAGGAAGGGTTTGGTTGCTGATATTACGGCGGCGGTTGCTTTCTTTGGCATAAGTATTGTTGATGGGCAGTTCCGTACTATTCAACCTGATCCTAATAATCCAAATCAGGTGACCTTTGACTATGTTAGTGGTTATGTGAAAGAGTCTCCTAATTGGCTAGCGATTATTAATTATTTATATCAGAATCATTATGATGTTTATAAATTCCTAGAAGATAAATTAAAGAATAATCTAGGGGAAGAAATATATTATTTGGAACAAGAAGAAAAAAGCGGCTTACCTATTAAAAGAATACGTTTTGATAATCTAGGAAATACCATTGAAGAATTTGCTAGAAATATTGGCGGAGAGGAAATTGATGCTCAGCAATATAAGGAGAGTTTGACACTGTTTCGTAATACGTCATTAAAAGTGGTGCAAAAGACAATGTTAGAAGAATTTCTACCATGGTTTATTAGGCAAATATTAGATGGAAATATAAACTGGAAATTATTAGGAAGGTGGCCCTTAATAAAGGAATATCGTGCCAATCAGGGGGTAATTAATACCAAGGTTTATTTTAGGGATGTGCGGGGGCAGACTAAGATGACGGTAAGAACGGCGGATCGCCCGCTTTTATTAGCATCTGTTTCAAGGATCTTAAGTGACCGTTTTGGGGTAGACATTGCGTTTGCTCCGGTAATTACAACGCATGCTGGAACAAGAGATAATCTCTTTTTAACGTATCAAGGAAATGTCTTAAGCGCTCCAATGAAGGATGATATAAGCGCATTAATTAAGATGTTCTTTTCATTTCCAGTTTTATCGCATGAGTCCCTGGTGTTAGTCGCAGAGGGAAGAACAATTAGTGAGGTGGAGGAATTTCTAAAGAATTTGAATGCTAGTCAAGTTAGTGTAAGTAATATAAATCGCGATGCAAGCGCAGCGATGAGTTCTATAAAACCGTTTGTATCAGCTGCAAAGATATTTTTAGGGCAGATGAAAGAGGCGCTTCCTGGGCGTAAGAACGAGTTAGTTGACACGCTGGGTAATTTAGTGGCTGCTTTGGAAGAATCACTTAAAAGCTATAAAGATGTGCAGACTCTTTCTCGGGAGATGGAGGAAGAATTATTTAACTTTCGTGCAGGATTACTCCCCTTCTTGGAAGATGAGCAGATAAAAGGATCTATTAAGGCATTGCTTGACCGCGTTGATGTCTTATCAAAGACACATTCGGCGCATGCTGTTGTATTGGAAGAACCAAAATCTGTTCAATTAACCAAGGGAGATCTTGTTCATTTACAGAAGTTGCGTGGTCAATTAGAAGAGTTTAAGAAATCTTTCTTAGTGGATGGTCAAGATCCCATGGTTCAGATTAATGGCTTAAATGATAATATAAAGGCGCTTGGAGATTTGCCAAGGGGTTCTCTTGTAGAGTTTTTTTCTTATTTAATTACGACTGGGGCAGAGTATAAGAAGTGGGAATTGCCTAATCCATTGGCAACGCTTACCTTGTATATTAATTTAATGGGTAAGCTGGATAGGGCGCATGAATATGTGCATGAATTAATGGAGCGTATTGATAATGTATTAAGAGTCTTAGATCAATTAAATGATGGTGGGCAGCGTTACAAACTTGTTAAGACGCCAACTTCGGGTTCTATTATCCTAGATCCTCAAGTCACCGTTGTTGAAGATAAGGCGATGCTTACTCCCGGCGGTATCGACCTAAACCCTGCCAATATGGCAATGTCGGTAGATGGCCAGAGCAATTTACCTGCGGCGTTTGATTTAAGCGGGATTGATTTAAACAGTATTGAAGGGTTTAGCCCTGTGATGGTCAGCATTACCCCGGTCACCAGCCTGCCGTTTTTAAATTAGAATCTCCGGCGAATAACAATGATACCGATTATCAAAAAGATGGACGGGGCTAACCATGCGCCAGCCCAGGGGGGAAGTCCGCCGCCCTTGCCTAAGGCTAAGCCAACGGCATCGAGGACGTAATAAAGAAAGCCGATTGATAAGGCAACGGCAATTGAGGCAAAGGTTCCAGCCTTGCGTTTCCCTGACGCTAGAGCAAAGGGAAGGCCGACTAAGATAATCACCACGTTGCGCAGCGGGAAGGCCATTTTCTGGTGGTAATCAACGGTGAGGTTATTGATGGTCTTGACAGCTCCGCTTCCAGAAAAGCGTTTAATATAATCATGCAGTTGCTTTAAGTTCATCGCCGATATATCTAAACGCTGCCGAAGGAAATCCCTAGGGGATTCTTTAATATCCATTAATTTCTCATCATAAATCCTGATTTCACCAGGGATGTTGGGTTGTAGGGAGTTATAGCTGGTGACTTGGCAATTATAGAATTTCCAAGCAATGCCTGTCCAATGCCCTTTGAGTGCCGCTACTTTTTCAATTAGATTTTGTTTGTTGTCATGGCCGATAATGGTGATGCCGGTGATGTCGTTGGTGTTAGGGTCAAAGACATCAACAAAGAAGAGTCGGTTCTTGAGCCCATAAAAAGTGAGGTTACGGATTAAGGGGCGGCCTTTATCTTTCTCAGAAATAACCACCTTGATTTTTGATTCTTTGATTTCTTGGCTTATCATCGATGACTGCGGGACAAATTTCTCATTTACTAAAAAGACAAGAGCTGCCACAAAGAGGCTAAACATCAGTGCGGGTTTGGTGATTTGCCAAAAATTAAGCCCTGAGGCGCGGATGGCAATAATTTCATTATGGGTATTAAGATTGCTATAGGTAAAAAGGACGGCAATTAAACAGGCCATGGTGGATGTCTGGACAATAACCGTTGGCAAAAAAGCTAGGTAATATTGCGCAATGAGTTCCAGGGGGACGCTTTTTTCAATAAAATCCTGCAGGTTTCCAAATGAATCAATGAGGATAAAAAGAAAAGCAAAGGTAAAGACTGTCCCGAAGAAAATGACGAAGATGGATTTTGTGATGTAGCGGTCTAGGATACGCATAGTTTCCAATTCAAAGCCAGCACCACGATGCCGGCAATAATGTCAGGAGTCCACATCAGTAAGGCTGGGTTTAGTACATTTTGAGAAGCAAGCCCCTGGGCTGCTAATGATAGTAAATAATAAGGGGCGGCAAAAAGCAAGGCATAAAGTAGGTTGGCGCTTTTGGCGCGTCGATGTGTAATTACGGCAAAAGGAAATCCGAGTAAGATAAATATTAAGGGGGTTAGTGACCAAGCCAACCGGCGGTGATATTCCGCAATTAGCGGGGCGGGGTCAATGAAACGGCTTTGGTATTCTTCGATTTGCTTGCTGATTTCCCGCAAGGTCATCGCCTTTGGTTTTTTATCGGCTTTTTGTTTCTTTTTTGAGATGTCCATGGTGATAAAGGACTGTTGAAAATTGAGCTTATAGAAATTATTAGGGTTTTTTAAATCCGGTTCATCGGATGTGCCGTTGATTAGCTTGAGCATTAATTTATCTTGGCCGGGGACGGGCACAAATTCACCTTCCTGGGCAATGATGGTGCGGGTGGATTTGTTGGGTTGAGGTTGGTAAATACGCACCCCGTAAAGATGGCTTCCGTCGATGCGGTAGATAAAGATGACATATTTGTCAAAGGCGTTAATAAAGGAACCAGCCTCCAAGAGGGCGGTTGGATTTTGTGATCCGGTGTCCTGGATGAGCCGCGATTGTGCATAAAATGCATTGGGGATAACGCGGTCGTTTAATAGGTGGACAAATAAACTTAAAATAATACCGACAGCAAAGAGCGGGGCTAATAAGCGGCGGATATAAATGCCGGAAGCGCGCATGGCCAAGATTTCATTTTCAGCAGACATCCGACCGAAGGTCAAGATGACGGTGACTAAGCAGGCAATAGGTAAGGTGTATCCAAGCAGGATGGGGATATAGTAAAGAAAAATTTGGCTAACGGCAGTTAAGGATACACCGTTGTTAATAACCTTGTTGGCTAGTTGAGGTAAATAACCAAGCAAAAAAACCCCTGTTAAGACGCTGATCGACAAGGTAAAAGGCAGGAGGCATTCGCTTAAGATATAATTACGTAAAATGCGCATATTATTGGGTAATGGCTATTGTTAAGACCCCCACATAAGCCGCGCCAGCTTCTTTTAATGCTTGGGCGGCCGCTGCAGCGGTTGCTCCTGTTGTTAATAAGTCATCGACGATCAATATGCTTTTATCAGCAATGCTTTTAGGAGTGTTTATTCTAAAAGCCCCCTCCATGTTTGTCCAGCGTTGTTTTGCTTCTAAGGTGGCCTGGGCGTGGGTTGGTTTAATGCGCTGCATTGCGGTTGTTATGCAGGGCAGTTGATAATGGCGGCTGATAAGCTCAGCAATTAATTGAGATTGATTATAACCCCTTTCCCTTAAGCGGCTTGAATGCAGTGGCAGGGGGATAATGATGTCAAAGTTATCGATAGGCAGTTGATAGCATTTAATAAAATTAATGATAATGGCTGTAAAGCTGTGTTTAAGTGCTGTCTTGCCGTTATATTTAAAATGGTGGATTAATTCTTGCATTTTAGGTGTGTAAAGACAAGCCCCCCAAGCCTGGTCAAAGGCGTAGCTTGTTTTTGCACAGGTTGGGCAAAGTCCATCAGGGGCGGGAACAGTTAAATGACGGGAACATTTCAGGCAAAATGGAGCTGTGTTAGCTGTGATAGCGGATAGGCAGGATGGGCACAATTGCGCATGATGTCCGCTATTGAGGAATCGGCGGCAGGAAAGGCAATTATCAGGGAATACCAGCTCTTTTAAGCCTTGGAAAAAACCTTGAAGCATGAGGTATGTTACCATATAATTAAGCGCTGTAAAATAAGTAGGTTTAATTAGGAGGGAATTATGGTTAAGAAATTCTTGCTGGCTTTATTAATGTTAAGCGTTTGTTATGTCCAGCCGCTGTGCGCAGGGTCCTCCTTGGATTCTGATGTTAAGATTTTAACCAAGGATGAAGTAGCTAAGTTAACAGATGAGCAATTAATAACCCAATATGTTGATGTTGTCGTCGAGCTTGAAGCAAAGAATACTTTTTACCGCACATCAGGCATGGTGCCTAAGGATTTCGCGGAGCATAAATCGTTAATACGTTACCGTATTAACTTGGTGATGGAAATCCATAACCGCAATTTAGAAACCCCTTCAATAGAAAGCCGCCTATAATGAACGCATCCGTATCAACAGACAGAAGTCAATTGTTTGAGATTTTAAAATCAAAAGCTTTTTTCCGCGGCAAGTTTATTTTATCGTCGGGAAAAGAAAGTAGTTTTTATTTAGATGCGCGCCTGGTGACCTTGTGTGCGGCAGGTGCGTATTTAACAGGGCGTGTTATTTTGGATATGACCCGTCATGATAAGCTGGATGCTATCGGCGGGCCTACCCTGGGGGCTGACCCGATGGTTGGTGCGGTGGCATCATTGAGCTATCAGGCTGGAAAGCCGATAGATACCTTTATTATCCGCAAGGCGCCTAAGGCGCATGGCAAACAACAGCAGGTTGAGGGGCCTGAATTAAAAGCAGGCGCTAGTGTTGTGATTATCGATGATGTGGCTACAACGGGTAAGGCCTTTGTGGAATCAATTGAAGTCTTGGCCCGGATGGGGATTAAGCCGGTTAAGGCTATTTGCGTGATTGACCGTAATGAGGGTGCGCGTGAGGCGTTAGCTAAATTTGATGTGCCCCTGGAATCTATTTTCACCATTGATGAGTTTTTAAAATGAAACGGATTATCCTAGCCTCAGCCTCGCCGCAGCGGCGTAAGCTTTTAAAGATCCTAGGCCTTCCTTTTAGTGTCCGTCCATCCAAAGCTCAAGAAATAATGACCATTACCCGGGATGTGGCCCACCTGGTTAAGGAAAATGCCTTGCTTAAAGCCAGGGAAGTTGCCGGGCGCTTTAGGGGGGCAATCGTTATTGGTTCGGATACGGTTGTTTATTCATCTAAGGGCCGATTGATTTTAAAACCCAAAGATTTAAAAGAAGCTAAGAAGAATCTCAAGGAATTAATGGCTCATCCCCATTGGGTTTATTCAGGGGTGGCTGTCATTGATACGGACACGGGCAAGGCTTTTGTTGATTATGAAAAAACAAAGGTTTTTATGACACCGTTATCGGATACAGCTATTGATACCTACCATCGGCTTGTTTCGCCGCTAGATAAGGCGGGAGGTTTTGACATTGAAGGCAAGGGGGCTTTGTTTATCCCACGCATCGAAGGGTGTTATTTTAATGTGGTGGGGCTGCCTTTAGCTAAATTAGCCGGGATGTTAAAAAAATGTGGTATAGCCGTCTTATAATTATTTTCATATTATTGTTAGCTGGCGGATGCACAACAGAGTTTAATCCTGCCACTGGCCGTCAAGAATCCTTGATGTATGGTGATGATAAGGAAAAGAGCATTGGTGCATCTGTTGCCTTACAGGTTGAGAAAACCATGCCTATTAATACTGAAATTGATATTAATGAGCGGGTGGAGAAGATTTTAGCTAAGATTGTTTCCGTTGCTGACCGCCAAGATGTGGTGTATTCCATCCGGGTTATTGATGAGGATGAGATGAATGCCTTTTCCCTGCCGGGTGGTTATATTTACATTAATAAAGGTTTGATTGACCGGGTGGGCAATGATGACCAGTTAGCCGCTGTGATTGCGCATGAGTTAGCACATGTGGTTGCCAAACATTCCATGAAGCGTTTGCAAGGGGCGTATGGGGCGACCTTATTAACAGGGGCTGCTATTTTCTCAGGCAGCGGGGAATTGGCTGCCGGTGTGAGTTTAGCGTCATCGTCGTTGTTGTTCCAGAATTCGCGTGAAGATGAGTTTGAAGCTGACCGGCTGGGTATTAAATATATGCGCCAAGCCGGTTATGATTCTAGTCAAATGAAGCCGATGTTGCGTAAGCTCTCAGATTACCAAGATAAGCAGTCATTGCGCCCGTTAAACTATTGGCGCACCCATCCGTATTTGCCCCAGCGCATGGCCCGTGCGGATGCGGCGGCTAAGGACGGCATGGAATTTCGTGATTATTTAAATATTACCGGCGAGGAAAGATAATGTTATTTTCCTGTAGAATAAAAAACAAGACGGCTCAGGCACGGCCGATTTTCTTATTGTTGAGTGCCTGTGTTGCCTTAAGTATTGTTTGGGTTTTTCTTCGCCCAACAGGGCCGCAGGTTTGTGTTGAAGATTTTTGTGTGCACGTGGAAGCGGTCAGCCGCAAGGAGCAGATGATACGCGGCTTGCAAGGGCGGGAATCCTTAGGGCCTGAACAGGGGATGTTATTTATTTTTAAAGAAGAAGGCCTGCATCGTTTTTGGATGAAGGATATGAAGATGTCGATTGATATGATTTGGCTTGATCGTTTTGGCAAGGTGGTATCGATTGGTGAGGATATTAAGCCTTGTATGGCGGATCCCTGTACGGTGTATGCCCCTGCAGCATCATCATTATATGTGTTGGAAGTCCAATCAGGGTTTAGCCGTAGGCATGGCCTTGAGGCTGGTGATACGTTAATCTTAAAGGGTTTATAAAAGGAAAAACAATGGCGTTGATGATAATGATGGTGGTGGTCTTGTTTAGTATTTGGCTGGTGATAAATAATATTATGCTGCGCCGTCAATTAAAGCAGCGTACTGAAGCGTTGAAAAATACTCAAGTGCAGTTGGTGGATGCGCATAAGAAATCTGCTGTTGCTGCGTTGAGTGCGGGTATCCTGCACCAGCTAGGACAACCGATTACGGCTATTTATGGCTTTACACGTTTGCTGAAGGCGGAAATGCGTCCGAATGATGCTCTTTATAAATCAGTTGAAATGCTTGATGAGCAAACGACCTATGTTAAGGAGATGTTAGCTAATTTAATGGCATTGGTGAAGCATCATCAGATTATAAAGAAACCCATTGATGTCAATGCGGCAATTAACAAAGCCTTGCATTTATTAAAAGATGAATTGCGTATTCAGCAGGTTGATTGCAGGGTTGAGTTAGCTAATGACATGCCGTTGTTAATGGCAGACAGCATGCACCTGCAGCAGATTTTCATGAATTTAACGGTTAATGCCATGGAAGCGATGAAGGATGTTTCTAATGAGCGGCCGCGCATCCTTATGGTGAAGAGTAGTTATGATAGGGCCAATCATCAGGCAGTTATTATATTTAAAGATAATGGTCCGGGTATTGCGCAGGAATACCAGTCAAAAATATTTGACCCATTTTTTACCACCAAGTCGACTGGTACTGGTTTAGGTCTTGGGTTATGCCGTGATTTAGTGCTTGAGCATGGCGGAACCATCCGCGTTGACAGCGATGGTTTGGGTACTGCCTTTACCATGGTCTTTTCGTGCTAACGCATAGAGGCTGGTGCCAAAGGGCAGGGGGCAGATTCTTAGCAGCTTGGCTTCCATCCATAGTTTAAAGAGAATAGCCGCATTGATTAGGCGGTTGGGTGTTGTAAAGGTATCGCAGGTGGCATTCTCATTCTTGACGAAGATTTTGCGGATAATGCGGATGATGGCCACCGGTAAGAAGGTAGAACAGAAGAAATAGCCGTTAACCTTGACATCAAAACCTGCATCAGTAAGCAAATCCAGCAAGTCCTTACGATTATAGCGCCGCATATGTGAAAGTGATTCATCGTGGGGGCTCCATAAAAAGCGAAAGGCTGGCACTGTTACAATCAAGGTGCCGTCATCTGTTAATAAATTTCTTAACTGCGCAACAACGGTGTGCGGGTCCTGCACATGTTCAATAACATCCAGGGCCATGATGGTATCAAAGCTTCTTGGTTTAAAACTCATTTGTTCTAAGTTGCATTGGGCTAAATTGGTAATGCCGTTAATCTTGCAGAAGCTTAATGCTTCGTGGGCGATATCACAACCAACATAGAAAGCCTGATTGCGTAAGAAGCCCATATTATGCCCAGTGCCGCAGCCTGCATCCAAGACCTTCCTTGGGGTAATTTTTCCTTTAGCGCAAATGGCGCGCATAAATTCACCCTTAGCTTTAAACCACCAATGTTCTTTTTCTTGGCGGTACATATTGGCTAATTCAGTGACGGACATATGTTGAGCCTTGGTGTTGATGGGAATGTAATGCCAATTGCGGATTTGAAAGATATTAAACATCATGCGCAGTGAATCTCTTACGATGCTGATCTTGCTTCCATCGACATGGGCCCATTGCACGGGAATTTCTTTAACCTTAAGTCCAAGCTGTTGGCTGACGTAGAGCATTTCGAGGTCAAAGCCAAATCCATTAAGATAAACCCTGGCCCATAGGGGGCGGATAATATCTTTGCGAAACATTTTAAAACCGCATTGGGTATCCTTAATGTCCTTGATTAAGAAGGTATGTACAAGGCGGTTAAAGATGATGCCCATTAGCTTGCGGTAGGTCTTTGTTTTGACGGTACGGTCAGGGCTATGCAGGACGCGGGAACCGATGACAATATCATAGCCTTGGGAGAGTAGGGGTAAATTACGTTCAATTTCTTCAACGGGTGTTGAACCGTCAGCATCAAGGAATAAGGCAACATTGCCGCAAGCGGCAAATAATCCTCGTTTGACAGCATAGCCTTTGCCGCGGTTGTGGGGAAGGGTTAAGACTTTTAAGTCAGGAAAATCTTTCTTGAATGCCAGGGATTTACCCGTGGTGTCATCTGTACTGCCGTCATCAACGACAATGATTTCATAGCGCAGGCGGCTTTGACGGCAATAATTAATTACGCTCGTCAAGAATTGCGGCAGGCGCAATGCTTCATCCTTAGCCGGTATAATAATAGATATGTCGAATGATGAATTCATAGGTTTTTACTTAATATAAGCAAAAACATTATATCTTTTTTTATAAAATATATGATAAAATTGCGCATCATTTCACAGGAGGCTTATGAATCGACTGGTAACCAATATATGTCTTGGGGCCGTGGTGTTGATGGTTTTGGCTTTAGGGGCGCTGCATTATTATAAGATTGGCAGCATTCCCTATGGTTTTCACGTCGATGAAATGAGCGGGGCTGTGACCATGGGCTGTTTGGCCAGTGAAGGTACGGATGCCCACCGTGTTCCCTATCCTGTTTTTGCCGACCTCAATTATGGAACTCCCAAACCACCAACCTATTTATACCCCGCCTTGCTGTGGACTAAAATTTTCGGATGGTCGGTGGCGAGTTTGAGGGCTTTTAGCGTTACGGGTCATTTGTTTGGCGTGATTGGTATTTTCTTTTTAGCCCGAGCACTCTTTGGTTTTCGCTACGCCTTGTTGACGCTGTTGGCTGCAAGCATTTCGCCTTGGGTTTGGGTTTCCAGCCGGGTGGCGTTTGAGTCGTTATTTGCCGCAACCTTTATTATTTGGGGGTTATATTTCTTCCTTAAGTCAACGGGTGGGTGGCGGATGGCCTTAGCTGGCCTTTGCTTTGCGTTGGCGATGTATTCTTATCCGCCGATTCGCCTGCAAATGCCCTTAATGCTTTTGAGTCTATTGTTTTATGGGTGGATCAAGGGTTTATTGGATTTAAAGAAATTGGGCATATTAATAGCGGCGGTTGGCTTGCCGCTTATTCCTCTAGCCCAGCGTATTTTCTCTGGAGAACTTCAAGGCCGTTTTAATATGATCAGTATTTTTTCAACTGATTATCTTAATAGCTTGGGAAAGACAAATAGCTTGAAAGATTTAGCGGAGATTTTTACGAATAATTACTTACTGCATCTGCAGCCGGATTTCTTGTTTAAGGTGGGAGACCCTTCCTTGGTGCATTCAACCGGCCATCACGGCATTTTAAGTTGGCTTGACGTGGCGGCGCTAGCTTTAATGGCCCTATTTATGCTGTTTGCTTGTATAAAAAAATATCGTTTAACGGTGTCGCAGGCGGGTGAGCAATATTTTATTGTATTCTTGGTTGTTAATATTGCGATTGGTATCGTGCCAGCGGCACTGACTAATTCTGAACTTCCTAATGCCTTGCGTATCAGCGGTTCTTGGCCATTTATGTGTTTATTGACTGGGTTTTTCTTATGGAAGGCTTGTGAACGTTATTGGGCGTTGTGGTTGGCTGTAGTTTTAACAGCGGGAATATTTGCTAATTCTCTTTTAAGGGTATATTTCTTTAAATACCCTAAGGAAAGCAAGGGAATGTTTAATTTTTGGACCTTAGACCAGGCCAATGCCTTGAAAACTGATGAGGAGTGGTTTGCTTTTATAGTGCGTTACCGCAATGATGATTATCACGCCCGCTATTTTCTCATGCAATATAAGAAGATGGGTTGTTCCGAGAGCAAGTCTGTCTGGGACAATATCCGCACCGCAGCTCAACAACAAGGCATAAAATAGGAAATAGGGGACAACGCCTTATTTTAAAAATGGTGCTGTCCCTAATTTTCTAGTTATTTCTTAGGACGATAAATATGCGCGCTGTGGCCGAAGAAGCTTTCAGCGGTTTCCATGATGGTTTCTGACATGGTGGGATGCGCGTGGATGGTGAGTTTCAAATCTTGAGCCACACAACCCATTTCAATCGCCAAGACACCTTCAGCGATCATCTCACCGGCACCAACCCCCACAATACCAACACCTAAAATACGTTCACTTTTGGCATCGACGATGAGTTTGGTTAAGCCGTCTTGACGGTCGAGGGTTAAGGCACGGCCAGAAGCGCCCCAAGGGAATTTCACGACTTTAACATCGCGGCCTTCCTTGATGGCTTGGTCTTCGGTTAAGCCAGCCCAGGCAATTTCTGGGTCGGTAAAGACAACGGCAGGGATGGCCTGTGGTTCAAATGCTACCTTATGGCCTAGAATAGCTTCGACAGCCACACGGCCTTCATGGGAGGCCTTGTGGGCCAGCATGGGGTCACCGGCAATATCGCCGATGGCATAGATATTGTCATCGTGGGTCTTGCGTTGGTCATTGACTTCCACAAAACCGCGCGGGGTAATCTTCACCTTGGTGTTTTCTAAACCTAAATTTTCACTATTAGGCTTGCGGCCGATAGAGACGAGAACCTTGTTATAGGTTTCTTTAAATTCAACGCCGTCCATGCCCGCAAAGGTAACGGTAATGCCGGAAGAAACTTCTTCCATTTTGACAACCTTGGTTTCGGTCATGATCTTGGTAAAGAGCCTGGTGGCACGTTTAACCAAGACATCAGCTAGGTCGCGGTCAGCGCCAGCTAAAAGCCCAGGGGTCATTTCAACCACGGATACCTTGGAGCCTAATTCATAATAAGCGGTGCCTAATTCCATACCGATATAACCACCGCCGACAACTAATAGTGTTTCAGGAATGCATTCCACATCGAGTGCCGCCGTTGAATCCCAGATATGTGCTGATTTAGGCAAGGTCGGGATCGTCGCAGGGCGAGAACCTGTTGCAAGGATCGCTTTCTTAAAGCTTAATTCTTCACTTGTGCCGTCGGCCTTGGTAATCTTTAAGGTGCTTGAGTTAACAAAGGAAGCTGTGCCTTGGAAATATTTAATCTTACGGGCCTTAGCCAATTGACCTAACCCACCGGTTAATTTGCTAACCACCGATTTCTTCCAATCACGCAATTTATTCACATCAATCTTCGGTGCGTTGTAATCAATGCCGAAATGAGTGGCATGCTTGGCTTCGCTGACAATCTTGGCTACGTGCAGAAGAGCTTTAGAAGGGATGCAACCACGGTAAAGGCAAACGCCGCCGGGATTGGTTTCTTTTTCAACGATGGCAACTTCCATGCCTAAATCCGCAGCCAAGAAGGCAGCGGCATACCCGCCAGGGCCTGCACCGATAACAACTAAATGAGTCGATTGTGACATATATTTCCTCTGTCATTCCCGTGAAAACGGGAATCCAATTTTAATCTTACGAAGACAAATTAGCTTTAGCAATTTCTTCTGAAATAAACCGGATAAAACGCGCGCCGTCAGCCCCATCAATAACCCGGTGGTCATACGATAGGGAGAGCGGTAACATCAAGCGCGGCACAAAGTTGCTTTCCACATAAACAGGTTCCATGACGCCCCGAGAGACGCCTAAGATGGCTACTTCCGGTGAATTAACAATGGGCGTAAAGTGAGTGCCGCCAATGCCGCCTAGGTTAGAGATAGTGAAACATCCGCCTTGCAAATCTTCCAAGGTGATCTTACGGGCGCGGGCTTTTTCAGCGATTTGAGTTAATTCGTCGCTGATTTGCTCGACACTCTTTTGATCTACATTGCGTAACACCGGCACCATGAGGCCGCGATCTGTATCAACCGCCACACCGATATTAATATAATCTTTATAAACAATTTCATTCGTCGTCATATCAACGGCTGAATTAAATTGCGGGAATTTCTTTAACGCTGCGGCAATCACCTTGATAAGAAAAGGGGTGATGGATAATTTACGTTCATTGCTAGAAGATGTTTTGCGTAATTTTTCCAATTGGGTAATATCCGCCTTATCGAATTGCGTGACATGGGGAATAGAATTCCAGGCATAAGACAAATGTTCCGCAGTTTTCTTGCGGATATTGTTCATCGCTTCACGGCGGACATTGCCATACTTGGCAAAATTAGGCAAGGCTTGTTGCGTTACACCGCCGCCCGTAGGACGGGTGGTGTTCAGCATCTTGCAATACGCTTTAACGTCATCAATGGAAATGCGCCCACCAGAGCCTGTGCCAGGAACCAAGGCAATATCAATGCCTAACTCACGGGCTAATAAGCGCACCGAGGGGGCTGCGGGAATATCTTTACGCACTGGGACATGAACATGGGCTGCGCTCACTGGAGGTATGCTAGGCGCTGCTGCTTGAGCTGGGGCAGCTGTTGTTTTAGCGCTGGCTGCAGGCGCGCTGCTAGCTGGCTTTGCTGGCGCTGCGGCTGAAGCGCCGCCTTCAACTTTAAAGATGGCCTGGCCAACCTTAATCACAGTGCCGGATTTAATTAAAATGTCTTTGATCACACAAGCCGACGGGGAAGGAACTTCCAAGACAGCCTTGTCAGTTTCTAATTCAAGAATGCTTTGGCCCTTCTTTATCGAGTCGCCAATCTTAACTAAGATCTTGGTGACCGAACCTTTTTCAATATTCTCACCTAAGGCAGGCAGGGTCATCTCGCTGATGCCGCCAGGAACGGATGCGGGAATGGGTGCTGTCACTGCCGCCGTGTTAGCGGGTGCCGCTTTTGCCGCTGTGCTTGTTGCCGCAGCTGCAGGTGCTGCCGGTGTGGCCGCAGCGCTTGCTGCACCGCCTAGGTTAAAGATGGTCTGCCCAACCTTAACCACGGCGCCGCTTTTGATTAAAATTTCAGTAACCGTACCAGCCTCGGGGGAAGGGACTTCCAAGACGGCCTTGTCGGTTTCCAACTCAAGGATGTTTTGACCTTTTTTAATCGAGTCGCCAACCTTGACCAATATCTTTGTGACTGTTCCTGAGGCGATATTTTCGCCTAAGGCGGGTAATTTTAATTCACTCACAGAACGTCCTTTATTTAGCTGATCATCGGATTTAATTTATCCGCATTAATCTTTAATTCGGCCTTAGCCTTGGCTAATACATCAGCACCGATTTTCTTTTCATCAAATAAGGTGACAAGTGTAGCCCAAACAATATGCTTGGCATCCACTTCAAAGAAGTCGCGTAAGGCTTCACGGCTTTCTGAACGTCCAAACCCGTCGGTACCAAGTACGGTATAAGGACCCGGCACCCATTTGCGGATGGAATCAGATAAGACCTTCATATAATCAGAGGCCGCCACAAAAACGCCGCCTTCATTTTGCAGAAGTTCGGTGACATAGGCTAGCTTGTTATGATTAGCATTAAGTAAATTAGTGCGCTCGGCGTTTAAGGCCTCACGGCGTAATTCATTGTAGGAGGTGACCGACCAGATATCGGTCGACACATTGTATTTATCTTCCAAGATCTTTTGTGCTTCAATAACTTGGTTCATAATAGCGCCTGACCCAAACAAATGCGCCTTAAGAGAAGAAGCTTTAGCAGATTTGCTTAAGCGGTACATCCCTTTCAAGATGCCTTCCTTAACACCTGCAGGCATCGCCGGCATATTATAATTTTCATTACCGACGGAGATGTAGTAGAAGACGCTTTCTTGGCGTTCATACATGCGGTAAATACCATCGCGGATAATTACGGCAATCTCATAAGCAAAGGCAGGATCATAGGACACTAAATTAGGCACGGTTGAGGTCAATAAATGCGTATGACCATCTTGATGCTGTAAACCTTCGCCGTTAAGTGTGGTGCGGCCTGAGGTCGCGCCCACTAAAAACCCTTTGCAGCGCAAATCACCCGCCGCCCAGACCAAATCCCCAACACGTTGAGGTCCGAACATGGAGTAATAGGTGTAGAAGGGAATCATGTTGATGTTATGTGTCGCATAAGAGGTGCCTGCGGCAATAAAGGAGGAGATGGCGCCGGCTTCATTAATGCCTTCTTCCAAAATCTGCCCGTCGGTAGCTTCTTTATAATACATTAAGGAGTCGGAATCTACAGGTTCATAGAGCTGGCCGGTGTGTGCATAAATCCCAACCTGGCGGAATAAACCTTCCATCCCAAAGGTGCGCGCTTCATCTGGGATAATAGGAACAATTAATTTACCAACGCCTTCATCACGTAATAATTTGGACAAGACACGCACATAGGCCATGGTGGTTGAAACCGCGCGGCCTTCGGTGCCTTTATAAAATTCTTCGAATACTTCTTCTGACGGTGTCTTTAATGGAGTGACTTCCGTGCGGCGTGTCGGGGTATAACCATCTAATTCCTTACGGCGTTCACGCAGGTATTGCATTTCCGGTGAATCTTCCGCTGGTTTATAGAAGGGCGTCTTCACAACTTCTGCATCGGATAAAGGAATATTGAAACGGGCGCGGAATTCTTTTAATTCCTGCTCGTTAAGTTTCTTTTGTTGGTGTGTAATATTTTTACCTTCACCAGATTCACCTAACCCATAACCTTTAACCGTGTGGGCTAAGATAACGGTCGGGGCGCCTTTGTATTCCATGGCAGCCTTATAAGCGGCATAAACCTTTTCCGGGTCATGGCCGCCGCGTTTCATGGTGCGGATTTGTTCATCAGTTAAATTTGCGGCTAATTCCATCAAGCGTTCATCTGTACCAAAGAATTTCTCACGGATATAGGCGCCGTCAGACACTGAGTACTTTTGGAATTCACCATCAACCACTTCACCCATGCGGCGGGCTAAGATACCATCGGTATCCTTCTCTATTAAGGGGTCCCAATCGGAACCCCAGATAACCTTAATGACATTCCAACCAGCCCCACGGAACAAGGCTTCTAGTTCTTGAATGATTTTACCATTACCACGCACCGGCCCATCCAGGCGCTGGAGATTGCAATTAATAACGAAAATTAAATTGTCTAATTTTTCACGGGAGGCCATGGTCAAGGCGCCTAAGGATTCCGGTTCATCAGATTCGCCATCGCCCATAAAAACCCAGGTTTTATAATCATCCACCGGCTTAATGCCACGGTCTTCTAAATAACGGTTAAAACGAGCCTGATAAATACCCATAATTGGCGCCAACCCCATTGAAACGGTTGGGAATTGCCAGAAATTAGGCATAAGCCAGGGGTGCGGGTAGGAGGATAAGCCGCCGCCTTTGGCCAATTCCCTGCGGAAATTGGTCAAATGTAGTTCAGTTAAGCGCCCTTCAATATAGGCGCGGGCATAAATACCAGGAGACGCATGGCCTTGGAAGTAAACCAAATCGCCGCTGCCCGTTTCAGATCGGGCGCGGAAGAAGTGGTTGAATCCGACCTCATATAGTGTAGCAGATGAGGCAAAAGTGGAGATGTGACCACCAACCCCATCATGAGCTTTGTTTGCATTGACCACCATGGCCATGGCGTTCCAACGTACTAAGGACTTAATCCGGCGTTCTAAATCACGGTTTCCCGGGAATTGGGCTTGATTTTCCTTGGTAATGGTATTGATATAGGGGGTATTATAGGTGAAAGGGAGGGTAACGCCTGAAGCTTGGGCCCGGATTTGCAGCTGCTGCAAGAGGTATTGTACCCGCTCCGGAGTCCCGCTATTTAAGACATAATCCAGGGATGCCAGCCACTCGGTTAATTCAACGTTTTCCATCACAGATTGCTTTTTTACATTGGCCTCATCACTCATAACAACTCCCTAATTTAATAAATAATAACAAATGGTGTCGGAGGAGAGATTTGAACTCTCAAGGCTTTCGCCATGCGCTTCTGAGACGCACGCGTATACCAATTCCGCCACCCCGACAGAAATTTTCTGTGGTAACAGTCCAACAGTATAACCGCCTGAAATTTATCTGTCAACAAGAAGACTCACCTGTTATAATTGCCGCTTATGCTAAACCTTTCATTTCAAACATCTTCAATAGCTGTTGCCCAGATATTTGTTATGGGGGCGGTTGGTTTTTGGCTGGTACGCCGCAATCATCTTGATGCTCAAGGTTTACGGTTATTGTCCTGGCTTAGCATTAATGTTGTGTTTCCATTCTTTATCTTTAACCAGCTGATTAGTCATTTTGAGCCATCTGTGCAGGCGTATTGGTGGATGTATCCCTTTATTAATATTGGCTTATGCCTAACAGCACTGTTGATAGCGGGGGGCGTTTCTTCATTTTTTCGTCAGAATCAGCGCCGTGAATGGATGGCAACGACTGCCTTTCATAATGCAGGGTATATTCCTTTAATATTTATTGCTTTATTGCCTGCCCAGGAATCCCAAGTGCTTTCTCCATATGTAATATTAAGTGTGGTTGGTTTTGACCTATGTTTATGGTCGATTGGGGTATGGTTAATTGCTTACCATCAGAAAGCAGTGATTAATTGGCGTAATTTTATTAATCCACCCCTTGTGTCAATGATTCTAGCCTTTGCTGTTGTTTTGTTTGGGGTCAAGGATTTCCTTCCTGATTTATTGCTTAAGCCGATGAAGATTATTGGTGATGGGGCTTTAGGGATTGCCATGTTAACAATCGGTGGAAATTTGGCGTTAACATCTTTTGGTTTAATTCAATGGAAGAAGATATCCGGGGCTTTATTAATTAAGTTGGTGGCCTTGCCGGTCGCGACTTTAACTTTCCTGTATATTTTTCCGCAAGAGCCAATCTTTTCCTTGGTTTTAATGATACAATCCTGCATGCCGACATCAATCACGTTATCAATCATTGCCCGTAACAGCGATAATGCAGAGCAAGATTTTATTAATCAGGTGATTTTTATCAGCCATTTATGTTGTGCGCTGACAATTCCTGTTTTTTTGGGTTTATATGGTAAACTAATTCATTAATTATGTCTGTCATTGCCACCAATAAGAAAGCGTACCACAATTATAATCTCCTGGATAAATGGGAGTGCGGGCTTGCCTTAACCGGCGGAGAGGTAAAATCCTTACGTGCGGGAGGGGCGAGTTTTACAGATTCATTTGCCCATTTAGATAAGGGTGAATTATATTTGTATAACCTACACATTAATCCCTATGAACAGGCGTCTTTTTTAAAGACAGAGCCAGCACGGCCCCGTAAATTATTGATGAAGAAATTGGAGATTAAGCGCTTGGTCGGCATTATGACCCGGCAAGGATTAACCCTTATACCAACGAAGCTTTATTTCAACAGCCGCGGTTGGGCCAAGGTTGAGATTGCGGTGGGTGAGGGGAAGAAACTTTATGATAAGCGCGAAGATATAAAGACCAAGGGTATTAAGCGGGAAATGGACCGCGCTGTGAAGAATAGCCGTAAATAAACAGGGGAAATCATGACATATTTGGCGGTATGTGCGCTGATTGCTTTCTTAACCGGTATTCCCTGCGCCTTGTTTGTGTTTCTTAATAAGCCGCGCACGATTACCAAGCTGATGTGGAGTTTATACAGCTTGGGGATTAGCTTGTGGGGCTTAGGGATTTTTCAATTCTTAGTCACAAAGAATCCGGATACGGTTCTTATTATTAGCCGCTGCATTAATCATTCATCTATTTTTATTTCAATTTTTTTCCTTCATTTTACCTTGTTGTTGACGGGTTTGTATGAGCAAAAGAAAAGAGAGTTGTATTTTTATTATGGCATCTTTGTTGTTTATTCAGTCATTACCTTAGCCTACCCATCAACCTTTATCCGAAGCCTTTCAGCCAAGGGCGGGTTTAATTTATATCCAGATGCAGGCATTCTTTATTATGTAGTTCCAATCCTTTTCCTATATATGTGGGTTTATGGGCTGGTGATCTTGTACCGAAGTGCTAAACAAGCCTCAGCTATCAAGCGCAATCAATTCTTATACTTGTTTTATTCTTCACTGATTGGCATTGGGGGTGGGTGTACAACCCTTTTCTTAATATTTGACATCCCCATTTTCCCTTACGGGGCCATCATGGTGCCATTATATAATTTAGCGGTGGCATATATTATCGTTAAGCACCAGTTGATGGATATCAGGATTATTATTCGTAAAAGCGTTGTTTATACGGTTTTGCTGACGGTGTTAATGGTTTTGTACATGGCAAGCATTTATGTGTTGGAAAGAAGCTTCAGCCATATTATTGGTTACCGCTCGGCTATGGGGTCATCAGCTGTATTTGTGGTATTGGCGATTATTTTTGTGCCGCTAAAGAATTGGATTCAATCCTTTCTGGACAAGCATTTTTTTAAGGCTAGTTATCTACAGATTGTTGAGCAAAATGACCTGCTTCGTCAGCAAGTGTCGCGTTCGGAGCGTTATAAGAACATGGCAGCCTTATCCCAGAATATTATCACTGAATTACGAAGTCCACTGACAGCCTTGGTTGGTTATGGGTATCAACTGCCTAAACGCTTAGACGATAAGGAATTCTTAAATAAGTTTATACAGGTATTTGATAAGGAAATTGACCGTATTCAAGCCTTGGTTAAGCGTTTATCAGATTTTAGCTCATCTAAACCGTTGGATTTAAAGCCTGTTAATATTACGGCTTTAATGCAAGAGTCGTTGGATAGTGTGGCTGATTTGTTGGTACATAAGAAGATTGTTTTATACAAGTTCTACGCGGAGAAGGCGGATGTTAAGGTGATGCTTGATGAAACCCAAATGAAGCAGGCATTATATTATTTCTTAATTAGTGTTATTAAGTATATGCCGGAAAACGGCGGGCAGATTTGGATTGGGATGTCAGAGGTTAACGATGCTTGGGAAATTAGTATTAAGGATACGGGCAAGGGGTTAACAACTGAAGAATTAACCAAGGTCTTTGACCCAAGTTTTACGCAGCAGCAAGACGAGGTGGTGGTCTTTGGCTTATCAATGGCACAAAATATTATTAATAATCATGGCGGCAAGGTTATTGTTGATAGTGAGCCGGGTGTCGGTACCGAATGGGTTATTCAACTTACCGGTTTAAGCAGGTTAGGTTAAGATGATAGGTGAGACAGATAAAAAGATACTGCAGTGGCAATGGCTGGGGTTTGCGGTCATTGCCTGTTTTGTTTTATTGGCTTATTACCCTTCCTTGATGCATGTCGCCCGCGGGGATCAGATGATGTACCTTGGTGAGGTGGCGCCTTTCAACGGTTTTAAAGAGTTAGCTATCGATACCTATGATTTAAATCGCCACCGCACTATCGCGCCCGGCGATGAATTGCTTTTCAGGCCCATTGTTTATTTTGTTTTAGGGGCGGAGAAATTCTTCTTTGGTTATCATTTTATGGGTTGGCAGTTGGTTGGATTGCTCCTTCACCTAGGGGTGATTTGGCAAATGCTGCGTCTGCTGTTGGCTGTACGCCCTTCAATTGAGGCTGTTGTTGCAACAGGTTTCTTTGCCCTATTGTTTACAAACATGGAGATGGTGATTTGGCAGCATATTAACAGTTATATGGTTTTTGTTATTTGCTTGTTATTTGCGTTGCGTCATATTTATGCGTTAAGCGTGCAAAAGGCTGCTGAGTCCTGGCGGGTGTGGGGTATTGCGGGAGCCATGTTAATAGCCGTGTTCACCTATGAACCAGCTAATATCTTTGCCTTAATGGTTGTTGCCTTATTATGGTATCAAGCGCCGCAATATCGTCGTCAATTATGGTTTATTGCCTTGCCGGTGGCTCTTTATGCCTTAGCCAGTTGGGGGAATATTGCCATTCATCAATATACGATTAGTGAGAGTCAAGCCATCAAGGATGGGTTTCATCCAATCAGGTCAAGCCAGCAGCTGATAGTGGCCTTTTTATTTTGGGTGTATGCTGGGCTTTTTCCAACCCAGCTAGATATGCTCTTTGGGGCGCGTAATATGATTAAAGAGGGGGCGGGGTTAATTAATCCGCTTAATTTAACTAATGGGGTTGTTTGGGCGACGCTGGTGGTGTTGGCGGGTGGATGTTGGTCATTCTTCCGTCGATCATGGAAGGCTATTAGCCATCAGCGGTTATTTTTATGTTTATTAATAGGGATGGTCATTGTTTATACAGCGGTGATTGTCTTAGGGCGTATCAGCAGCCGTGGCCTTTTAAATGTGTTGCGGGTTGATCTTTACTATAGTTATATTTGCTGGGCGTTATTAATCCCGATAGCGTATATATTGATTGATGTGTCGCTCTTGCGTTTATGGCAGCGTTGCTTGATAGGCCTATGTTTAAGTGTTGTGATAGCGGCTAATGCGTTGTTATTGTTCAATGCGAATGACCGTCAAATGCGTGAGAATAACCAGATTTCTGTCTTGGTTACTACCTTAGATTTGTTGATCCAAGAGCGTGGGCAAGAGGCAGATTTTTCATTCTTTGTGGCAGATAATTACCCAGGGAATTACGTCTATCCGGAGTACCGCAAGGTAACGGATGAGCCTAACCGCATGTACTCATTTGCAGAGATCTTATACCCGCAATATTTCACCCGTAATAATCCTAAATATAAGTTCTTAACAAAATAATATGCCAATGGATAAAACCTCACACACGCCTCTTTTTATTGATGTATCGCGTTTGGTTGGGCGTGCGGTGGCTGATTATGATTTAATTAAAGCCGGCGACAGGATTGCCGTGGCGGTGTCGGGCGGTAAGGACAGTATTTGCCTGATGCATTTGCTGCGACATCGCCAACAATTGTCGCCTGCCAAATTTGAATTTGCCGCTGTTCATGTTGATTTTGATTTTGAAGATTTTAATCCGGCCCGGTTGATTGAATATTTAGATGCTAATGGCTTTGCGCATCATATTGAAAAGGTGGATAGCTTAAAAGGCGAGCGTTGGGAAGATATTGACTGTTTTTGGTGGTCAAAGAACCGACGTAAGGCCTTGTTTGTTTTTGCCCAGCGCATGGGCTTTAATAAAATCGCGCTTGGCCATCACATGGATGATATCGTCGAGACCATTCTGCTTAATCAATTCTACCGGGCAGAAATCAGTACCATGCGCCCTTCTCAAGAACTTTTTGACGGACTTATTACCTTAATTAGGCCGCTGGCCTACGCGCGGGAGAAGGATATGGTGATTTTAGCTCAAGAGTTAGGTATTGAATCCATCGGCGGCCAGAGCAAATGTTCCAATGACGATACCTCGAATCGTATGTTAATTAAAAAGATGCTCCAGGAATTTGACGCCAAGAATCCTTATATAGTGAAAAACATCTTCCGCTCCTTACGCAATATCGAAAAAGATTATCTATTAGATCTACCTAAAAAGAAACCCCTGTCATCCCTGCCTGTCCGGCAGGCAGGCCCGAATGCTTCTGTCGGGGATCCAGCAATACAACCCAATGACCAACTATAAAGACATCCTAAATTTTTGGTTTGCCGATTTAGACGACGAGACAGTCATCGACCGCAAAGCGAATCCCGCTCGTCAGTGGTTTGCCAAGGATGCTGCCTTTGATCAATCTATAAAGAATAACTTTGAACGGGATATTATCGCGGCTGATCATGGGGAGTATCGAGATTGGCAAGATTCTCCAGAAGGAACATTAGCAATGATTATCCTTTTTGATCAATTCACCCGCAATATCTACCGCAATAGCCCTAAGGCTTTTGCCTTTGATGCCAAGGCCTTGAAGCTAACGCAGGAGGGGCGGGCCAAGGGAGTAGATAAGCAATTACCGTTAATTTACCGCACCTTCTTCTATATGCCGTTGATGCATGCAGAGAATGTGGGCATTCAACAGGGATCAGTTGACGCTTTTAGCGCCTTAGTTGAAGAGTCCAAAATCAAATGCCCACATAACACGAATTATTACATTTATACCTTAGGGTTCGCCCAACAGCACCAGCAAACCATCGAGCGTTTCGGCCGTTTCCCTCAACGGGCCCGCTAATTCTAATAATTTGCCAGACGAGTAAAAGTGGTCTATACTATTGGTACTGCTTTTTGTTCTTTCTAAGGGGGTGATTGGTTTCGACTTATGCCGTTCGGGTATAGGTGGCATGCCGCGGAAGCTTGGTAGGCCGCGTCAACAATTCTAAGCACAAATTAAACGCTAACGATAAAACGTTAATGTTCAGCGATTTCGAAGCTGCTGTTAAAGCACATCCTGTTGCGCCTGTCGCGACGGTTGCTGCTCCGATGGCCTTCGGATTAGCTGGCTAAGCCTTAGTTACACGCTAACTAAGCCCTTTTATAGACTGAAGCCTGTAAGTTTATAAAAGGTCATTGCCAGGCTAGCCGTTTTATTTGCTCCTAATAAAAAGGTGAAATCCTAAAGAGCTGGTCCAAAAACAATCCTGTCGGATGGAGGGTCGCGGATAAGAGAAAAGTTAACCGACTACGCATGTAGATGCTTATGCTTTGAGACAGAAGGACCCGGGTTCAATCCCCGGCACCTCCACCATCTTTTCTTTCATTAAAGGATTAACATGAATAATATTTTTGTAGGCAATCTCTCCTTTGTATCGACAAAGGAAGATGTAGTGAAACTTTTTGAACCTTTTGGCGCCGTTGCCAACGTGGTGATTATGGAGCGCAAGAAGGGCAAGTCGCGCGGCTTTGGTTTTGTAGATATGCCAAATGAAGCAGAAAAGAATGCAGCGATCACTGCCTTAAATGGCAAGGAATTTATGTGGCGGGAGTTGATCGTTAGTGAACTGATACCTAGAAAACCTGGCGAGCCTAAACCTAAGAAGGTTAAGCTTGCTAAGAAGGAATCGAAGCCTCGTTCAGCAAGGCCGCCCTATAAGAAATATGAAGGTTCATCAAAACCATGGGTTAAGGGTGAAGGCGATTCCTCAAAACCCTGGGTCAAAAAAGATGGCGCACCTAAAAGAACAGTCAAGCCAGGCGGCGGCTTTAAGATGGCCCATAAGGTAGTTGGAACGCCCAAATCCCGGCCTAAGCGAGGGCTGGTAAGGCCTCTTTAAAAGGTAGAGGCGATTGGGCCAAAAACTTGACAACAGCGACCAGGGGTGTTATACTTACAACATCATGAAGAACTTAACGATTAAACAACATTACGCGCCTTGTTTTATGCTTTCCGTAGCCTGGAGAAAGCGGACGGGGGAGGTTGTGTGTTGAGTCGTTAATTAAATAGAAGCAGTACAAGCGGATACAACACCACCGACCTTTAAGTAGATCGGTGGTTTTTTATTTTTACAGAAAGGAGGGAAAATCATGAAGAAAGCAAACATACTTAATGAAACGCAAGACTTAGCGTCCAATGAATTAATCAAGGTGACATCCTTGTTGTATTTCAAAGAAGCGCTAATGAGCCAAGAGTTCGAAACATGCAAGGAATTGCTCGCAATCGCGCGCAAGGCAGGTGCCGTGCAAGGCGATATCGATGGCGTGGTGTCGCAGTTCTTAGACGGCTACAGGGCTGCAGGTTCCAGTGGGGCATCTCAATCGAATAATCGGTTGAGGGTATTAAAGGAGGGGTCATAAGATATGCCTCATGGATGTTTCTAGGGAGGACAGTTCTATAATACAGGACTGTCCTCTTTTTTTCAGCTCGCTGTTATCATAATTGTGTTATAATTTCCCACCAAATATGGATCAATCAAAAACAACATACGCACCCATCACTTGGGATGAACAGGGCTTGCCCCATTCAGTGGTCTTTGACGACAAATATTTTTGTGCGGAAAATGGCTATGAAGAAATGGTGCACGTTTCTTGTGAAGGAAATCTTTTAAGGGAGAAATTTTCCCGTCTTGACCCATCCCTTAAAGGGGTCTTTACCATTATTGAAACTGGTTTTGGCACAGGACTTAACTTTTGCTGTGCTTGGCGTTTATGGGATGCTGTTGCTCCTCAATCATGGACGTTGAGATTTGTGTCGATTGAGCTTTATCCCATGGCACAGGAAGATCTAATTCGCGCCTTAAGCAGGTGGCCTGCGGTTGAAATTCCGGCGGGCAAGTTAGCGCAGCAATATAAGCCTTTGTCCGAGGGGATGACGGATTTATATTTTGACGGGGGGCGGGTGCATTTAACGCTGGTTTTTGACGATGTGGTGGCAGCCCTACAGACGATTAAGAATAAAGAATTAGTGCCCCAGGGGGCTGATGCCTGGTTTCTAAATGGTTTTGCGCCTTCCAAGAACCCTAGGATGTGGTCACCGGAAGTTTTTGCTGGGATGGCGCCGCTAAGTAAATTAAACACCAGTTTATCAACCTTTACGGCCGCGGGTTTTGTGCGCCGGGGGCTTGAGGAATGCGGTTTTTCGGTAATGAAAATAAAAGGTTATGGCGGTAAAAAGCATATGTTGGCGGGCGTATATAGCGGTGGGAAATAAATAGCTATTTTAAAAGAAGGAGAAGAAATGGGAAACAAGAAAATGCTTCGTTTAGGGTTAATTGTCTTGGCTGTAATAACGGTTGGCAAGGATTTGTTAATCAAATTAATTGTTCCGCCGCTGGCAACCTTTATCTTAGGGGCTCCTGTGCATTTAGGGTGGTTTTCTTGGAATATTTTCACTTCCCATGTTGCTGTTTATGATCTCAAGGTACATAACCCGGCGGGTTTTCCTCAAGGCGCGTTTGTGGATGTAGAAAAAGCGGCGATTGGTTATGATATTCCCGCCTTGATCGGGGGAAAGCTGCATGTGCCGTTGACGGATATTAGTGTTAAGAAGGTGATTTTGATTAAAAATAAGGAAGGCCGGATGAACGTGCAGTCGTTAAAGGTGACCCAACAAGAAGAAGGGGGTGCTGCTGCATCTGAAAAACCATCCAAGCCGTCAAAAGCGATGCCCATGCAATTAGATGAAATCAGGGTTAATATGGGCGAGATTGTGATGTTAGATTATACAAAATCAGATACGCCTAAAGAAACAGCCATTGATATAGGCATTAAAAATAGGGTATATCACAATATTACAAGTGTGCATCAATTGGTCGGCGCTGTTTTGTTGGATATGACAGGTGTGGCTAAAGTGGCAGGTTTAGCTAAGGCAACAGTTATGGAAGTAGCCGGCGGGGTAAAGCAGGTTTCTGGTGTGGCTATCAACACGGGTAAGAAAATTTTTGGAGAGGTAAAGTCAATATTTAAATAATTTCTATCATTTTTAATTGCGCATTGTATTTATCCTTTTATAATAGGATTGTCTTAGGGGCTCTTAAATTAAATTTTCCAAATTAAATAGATATTAATTTGTGTTGAACCAAGGAGGTTGAAGTGGTTATACGTTTTTTATTGGGGGTTATTTTTTTGATGGGAGTAACTGGTTGTGCGACGACACAGTCTAAGAATCAGCATGATCAGCTGCAGGCTCGTGTGACCGAGTTGGAAAAGAAGATTGAAGAAAAAGATGCTGAAATCGTTGATCTGCAGTATGAAGTAAAGGATATTTCAGGTAAGGTAGAAACGGGCAATGCAGTGATTGGTGGAGGGGATGAATCAGTTCGTTCTTCGGTTGAACCAGCAGTGGTTAAGTCAATTGCAGGCGATATTATCCGTGTGAATGTGCCGGCAGAGACGGTGCAAAGCGCCTTAAAAGGCGCTGGTGTGTATACGGGCAAGATTGATGGCAAGGTTGGGGCTGGGACAAAGGCTGCTATTGTTGAATTCCAAAAGAGTCATGGGCTAAAATCTGATGGTGTTCTAGGTAAGAAAACCTGGGAAGAATTACGCGCGTATTTGAAATAAATTAAGTGTTACATTTAAAATCAATAAGTGTTTTAGGATGCGGCTGGTTAGGGTTACCCTTAGCCAGCCGTTTTGTTATTGACGGATTTGTAGTTAAGGGTTCAACCACGTCGCAAGCCAAGTTGGAAACGTTAAAGCTGTGCGGTATTAAGCCGTATGAGCTGGCGTTTAATCCCAGCCTTAATGGTTTTGTGGGCGATTTTTTTGCTAGCCGCATATTATTCCTCAATATTCCATTCCGTCGTGATTTGCTTAATCCTTCTATTTATCAAGAACAAATAACAAACGCCGTAGATGCTTTTGCCCGAGCCGGTGGCCGGTGGGTTATTTTTGCTTCATCAACCTTGGTTTATCCTGATCAGGCGGGTTTAATTAATGCAGGGTGGCAGGAAGACCAGGCCTTGGTGCCGCAAGGGGATAGGGCCAACTTGCTTTATGCGGTTGAGCGGCAGTTATTGGCAGATAAGCGCATTGATGTAACAATTGTGCGTTTTGCGGGGCTTTATGGGCCGAATCGGGAATTAAAGAATTTCATGGGCAGGGCTGCGCATAAGGTGGGTGAATCAAGGGTTAATTTAATTCATTTGGATGACAGTATTGGTTTAATACGGGAAATAGTTGCACGTGATGGCCGCAATCAGGTATTTAATGCGGTGAGTGATGGGCATCCCCTGCGTCAGGAGCTGTATGAGGCTATTGCCCGGTCGGAAAAATTGCCTGTAATCAGCTTTGCAAAAGGACAAGGGCTTAATAAAATTGTCAGTAACGCAAAAGCCAAAGCTGTGCTAGAATATCGCTTTAAATTTCCAGATCCAATGACATCCTAGATCAGTATCAACAAAAGGAAATGGTGATGAATTTCTCCTCTCAAGAACAGCCAGTGAAGAAAAAAGATAATTTGGCCGCTGAAGCCCTGCGGGCTGAGTTAATGCTGCACGCCAAAGATTTTAAGATTTCCTGGGTAAAATTAGGCCAAGGGCTTTATTCCGTTTGGCGGGATAAGATGTTTTTTAATTGGGGTTTTGATAAGTTTGAAGATTATGTTGTTAATGAATTAGGTTTAAAGAAAACCATGGCGTTAAGGTTGGTTAAGACCTATTTCTTTGTTGAACAGGAAGAACCCGTTTATTTGAAAAAAGAATTTAGCGAAGCGCGTGAAGCGTCCGTTGTCCCGGGTTATGAGGGCCTTGATGTATTGCGCTTAGCCCGTCGCAATAAAGAGTTGACGCGTGATGATTATTCAAAGATCCGTAAAGATATTTTTGACAAGGGCAGGGATCCGGGTGCGGTTAAGAAGGATTTAACTGCGATGATGAAGGAGCGCAAGAAGGTTGATCCCGACCAAGAGCGTGAGATGCGCCATCAGCAAAGCGTGAAGAAGTTTTTAAGCGCCTTAAAGACATTTAAGCAGGATATGGAAACCTTAAAGCTGATGGAACCAAAAATTATCGACGAGGCGGATGAATTGCTGCAAAAATTGGAAGAGAAATACTTAAAGAATGACGCCTAAAGACGTAGACCTAACGGCAATTGCTGACGAAGAATTGCTTAAATTACGCATTTGCGACCTGCCTATTGCCATCGCAGGTACATGGCTTGAAGATTGTGTTAAGCAGCTTTACGCTGAATTAGATGCTAAGGGTTTGGTTTTTCATCCGGATTGTTATTTAGCGGATGAATGGTTGACCCCTGAGGGGGAAGTTTCAATCGGTATTCCATTCTATTTAGCGCACCCAACCTTAATTCGTTTAGAACGCAAGATGATGCTGGAAGCGGAAGGGGAAGGCAAGAATTGGTGCATGCAGTTATTGCGTCATGAAGCTGGCCACGCGTTTTCTTATGCGTACAATTTACATAAAAAGCGTGAGTGGCAAAAGGTTTTTGGTTCCTCTGAAGATATTGAGTACGGGGACACCTATAAATTTAAGCCCTATAGCAAGAGCTATGTCCGTCATTTAGATGGGTTCTATGCCCAGTATCACCCTGATGAGGATTTCGTGGAGACTTTTGCGGTGTGGTTAACGCCGGATTCTAATTGGCTGGAAGAATATAAGGGATGGAAGGCGTTAGCTAAATTACAATTTGTTGACAGCTTAATGGCCTCAATTAAAGGGGTTGCCCCGGATAAGCCTAAGGGTAAGAAATTATGGCATCAAAGAAACCTGACTATTCCGTTAGCCAAGTATTATGCAAAGAAAAGCCGTCTTGACGCCGAGGAGTTTCCTGATTTCCATGATGTCCAATTAAGGAAGATATTTACGCCTCTAACGGAAGAGGAATGGTGGGCGTTTAAGAAAGACCGCAAGAAAAATAAGTTGGTGATGACGGCGGATGAATTAATCCGTAAGCATGCGAAGAGTATCTTAAATAGTGTTGACCGTTGTACCGGTGAGCGTAAATTCATGATCAGTGATTTATTAAAAACAATTAGTTTGCGGGCGAAACAATTAAACATGATTGTTAAGGGTGATGAATCAGTTGTGTTGATGCAATTATCTGTGTATATGACGAGTTTGGTGATGAATTATATCCATACGGGTTGGTTAAAAGGGGGGGCCAAGCGGGTATGAAGAAAAGATTAAAGGTGCTCATGCTTTTTTATAGTCCTTATCAAATGCCTCGCGGGTATGATTACGCCCAGGAATTTGCTGACCCGGATAATATGTACACGGAGAAGGATGTGTTTGAGGCGCTTAAATTATTAGGCCATGAAGTTGCCTTGCTTGGTATTTACAACGATTTAGTTCCGCTTTTTGAAGAGATCAAGGAGAACCCGCCGGATGTAATTTTTAATATGATGGAGGTCTTCAATGACCAGACGCATCTAGAGAAGAATATGGCGGCAGTGCTTGAAGTGTTGGGGATTCCTTTTACTGGGGCATCGTCGGGTGTATTGTATTTGTGCAATAACAAGGCCTTACATAAGAAGATTTTTACGTATCACCGCATTAAGGTGCCGCAATTTCATGATTTTGAACGCAGCAGCCGTGCGGCTGTACCACCTAAGTTTAAATTGCCGGCATTTATTAAGCCATTATGCGAAGAGGCGTCTCGTGGTATTTCGCAGGCTTCCGTTGTTGATAATGCGCAGGCCTTTGTTGAGCGAGTTAAATTTATTCAGCAGCACATGGGTGCAGATGCCATTGCTGAGGAGTATATTGAAGGCAGGGAATTGTATGTGACGGTGATGGGGCATCACCAGCTAACTGTTTTCCCGCCGCGTGAAATGGTTTTTAAGAATATGTCAGATAAGGAACCGCGCATCGCCACCTATAAGGCTAAATGGGATGATAAGTACCGTGAGCGTTGGGGTATTGATTCTGTGCCAGCGAAAAATATCAGCCCGAAGGTGTTAGAGGGTATTAATGATATGTGTAAGCGTGCTTACCGGGCCTTGGGTGCGCGTTCTTATTTGCGGTTTGATTTGCGGTTAACCCCTGAGGGGGAAGTGTATATTATTGAACCTAATGCTAATCCTTGCATTGCCCAGATTGATGAGATGGCTCAAGCTGCGGCCTTAGATGGTGTTAGTTATCCTGAACTTATTCAACGGGTGGTGGAGCAGGCAATCAGCCTTAATGCCCAAGCCCGTCTAAAGAAGAAAGCGAAATCATGAAATTGACAAAGAGCTTGGTGGTTTTGGACCTGGAAACCACCGGCACCTGGATTGAAAAAGACCGTATTATCGAAATTGGCATGGTGAAATTAAATCCCGACGGAAGTCAGGAGATTTACGAGTCTAAGGTTAATCCTTGTATGCCGATTCCGCCGGTAGTGACAGAATTAACTGGCATATCGGATGCTGATGTTAAAGACGCGCCGGCTTTTGGGGCTATTGCACCTCAAGTGATTGCCTTTATCGGGGATGCGGACCTAGGTGGTTTTAACCATGAGCGTTTTGATTTACCCTTGCTAAACCGCGAATTATCCGATGCTGGATTGCGCCTAGATTACACTGGCCGCGCTATTTATGATGCGCAGAAGATTTATCATTTGCATGAGCGCCGTGATTTATTTGCTGCGTTTGCTTTTTATTGTCACCAGGAACTAAAGGATGCGCATAGCGCCGCTGCGGATGCCAAGGCGACCTTAGCTATTTTACAAGAGCAGATTGCGCGTTATGGGGCGGGCAGTGAAGAGATAGAGGCGTTAAAAGGCTTTGATTATAAACAATCCAGTGAATTCTTTGACAGTGACCGGAAATTCCGTTGGTGGAATGGCGAGTTGTACATGGTTTTTGGGAAATACGCCAAGAAAGAATCACTGCGCATGATTGCGCGCAAAGACCCTGGTTACTTGCAGTGGATTATGGATAAGGATTTTTCTGACGAAGTTAAGCAGATGATACAAGGTGTCCTCAACGGCCAACACCCTAAGCAAGGGGAATCACTTCCGGTTTAAACTAAATCTCTTGAGATATTTAGAGCTTGTGTATAGAATAAGTAAACATTTAAAATTATTTCTAAATTTTAGGAGAGAGTCAAATGGCTAATCAATTCAAGGGGTTATGGCTGATTATTTTGTTGGTAGCGGGTGGGGTGGCTATTTTTTATTTAGGTTCTGGCCAGGGGAAACCGCAAGCCCAAGAGGGAGTTGTCTTGCAGGAAGTTTTTAATCAAAAGCCTCTGGCGGCTGATCAAGGCACGGGTGCAGTTGAATCGCCTAACACGTCAAAGGCGGTTGATCCAATCCCGGCGATGGCTATTGTCACAAGTCCGGTGGGTGGTCATGAAGCGGGTTTCACCATTCAAGTGTATTCTTTCCAGGATAAGGGCCGTGCTGAAGCAGCCTTGGCTAATTTAAAGAAGGAAGGCTATCAAGCGTTTATGATTATTTCTGATTTGGGTGAAAAGGGCACTTGGTACCGTATCCGTGTTGGCGGGATTGCAGATGATGCGGCAGCAAAGCAAGTGTTAGAAAAGATTCGTAAGAGTTATAACAGCGGTTTCATTGTTAAGCCGGTAAAGTAATTCTTTAATATTGTATAAGGAGTTGATATGGGTAAGTATTTATTGGTGATCACGGCTTTAGTTTCATTTTCTTTAGTGGGCTGTTCGACGATTAAGACAACGCGTGTTGATGCGGCGAAGCCAACGGCGTTAAGCGGCCAGTGGAATGATACGGATGCGCGCATGACAGCGCAAACCATGATTAAAGATTGCCTGGAAGGAAGATGGGCAGGTGATTTTGCTTTATTAAATAATCGTCCACCGGTTGTGATTGTAGGCAGCGTGAAGAATAAGACATATGAGCATATTGCTTCCGAGGTTTTTGTGGATAGCTTGGCCCAGGCATTAATTGCTTCCGGTAAGGTTAAGTTTGTCTCGTCGAAAGATGAGCGTGTTGAGCTGCGTGAAGAGCGTAAGGACCAGCAAGATGGTAATACCCAGCCGGAAACAATTACGGTGACCGGCCATGAAACGGGGGCTGATTTTATGCTGCAGGGGACGATTAATGCCATGAAGGATGAAATAGAAGAGCAGCGTTTAATGGTTGGAACTAAGAAATCAACATCTTTCTATCAAGTCACCTTGGAATTGACAAATTTAAAGACCAATGAAAAGGTGTGGATTGGTCAAAAACAAGTTAAGAAATCGATTGAACGCAGTAAGGTTTTTTAATTGCAAGGATTTTCAGTGCGGATATTAATCTGCCGATGCCGTAATCAAGTAAAGCAGGGAGTTTTTTGTCTTGCTTTACTTTTTTTTGTTTCTTGCGCCAGTTCATCCCCGCATAAGAATATTCAGCCTCAAATTAATAGCCTGGTTGTTGCCCAGCGTTTTGACCGTGCGGTGCAATTCCTTGAAGAAGGTGTTCATGCGTATGGTCCGAATAATGAACTGCTGTACTGGTTGGATAAGGGCTTGGTTTTGCATCTTGCTGGCCGTTATCACGATAGTGTGGGGGCTTTTGAGAATGCCAAACGGTTTTATGATGCGCTTTATGGTAATTCCTTGACGGAGGTTGTTGGTTCTGCTGCGGTGAATGATTACTGGAAGAAGTACCGGGGGGAAGATTTCGAATATGTGTTAGTGAATGTTTTTCAAGCCCTTAATTTTGCGGCGATGGGTAATGTGGAAGAAGCGCTGGCTGATATGCGCAATGTTGATTTGCAGTTACAATTAATTAATAGCCGTTACAGCGAGAAGCATAAGAATGTCTATCGTGATGATGCCTTTGTGCGGTTCTTGACCGGTGTCTTATATGAGGCTCAAGGAGATGCGGCGTCCATCAATGATGCCTATATTGCTAATGTGAAAGCGTTAAGGGTTTATGAGGAGGTGTACCAAAAGAATTATAAATTAGCAGCGCCTCAAATACTTAAATCTAACCTGCTTTCAACAGCGGCGGTTATGGGGGAGGAAGATTTTAATCAATATAAGGCGAAGATGCCTGGGGTTGATTTTGTAAAAATAGCCGATAAGCAGGATAAGGCGGAAGTGTATTTGATTGAATATACTGGCTTTGTGCCGTTAAAGGTGGCGGATGCCTTGCTTTTTCCGGTTGATGGGGCGCATTTAGCCAAGATTAGTTTTCCTAAATATAATGAGCGTTTCAGTGAAGTTAAATCATCAGTGCTGATAGCGGCACGTGAGGGTGTTGAGCAAGTTGTAGAGACAGAAATAGGTGAAGATATTGGAACGATTGCACAGCAAATCCTGGCTAGCCGTAAGGCCATGATGATGGTTAAGGCTGGATTGCGGCCCTTGGGCAAATATGTGGCTGAGCGGGTGGTGGAGTCGGCGGTGCGGGATAAGGGCGGTGAGTTGGCGGGAGATTTGGCTGTGGTATTAAGCAATGTGTATAATTTTGCAACGGAAGAAGCAGACGTTCGTTCTTGGGCGACCTTGCCTAATGAGATCCGTATTGCTCGTTTATTACTAGAGCCAGGTCGGTATGAGTTTTACGTGAATGATTTAAATTCATCTAAGGTTTTGGTGGAACGGCGAAGTTTAGGGGTTGTGGAGTTAAAGCGCGGGGAGAAACGGTTTTTAATCAGCCGCGGTTATCGGTAGTCATTAGTTTATAAAGCAGTTGCGTGTGATTTTTAAATCCGTTAGAATGCCTTAATATGAAAATTCTTATTGTTGATGATTCAGCGCTTGACCGTAAATTGCTTATCCGCATGTTGATGAAGGCGGGTATTACGCAGGAAATTCTGCAAGCGGAAGACGGTGAACAGGCTCTTGATGTTTTGGCTAATGAGTACCAAAACATTTGTGTAATGCTCCTGGATTGGCAAATGCCTAAGATGAATGGCATTGAATTAATGGCGGGCATGATGAAGGTGTCTTTATTGTCAAGCATTCCAATCATTATGGTTACAGCATCGAGCTCCGAAGATAATAAGATCCTTGCGCGTGAAATTAATCCCAAATTAGCTGGATATGTTGTTAAGCCGTATAAAGCTGAAGAAGTTGTTGCGGCGATTAAGCCGTATTTAAAATAATATGCGGAGAAAGCTGCTGTGGCATTAAGTAGAATTCCCTTCGATATCAATCAAGTTAGGGACTGGATTAAGTCTATTATTTCCAGACTCAAACTTAATATTCCTCAAAACAACAGTGAAGCTTCATTTACAATGAGCTTGGCCTTGAGTGCCGCTGCAAAGAAGACTTTTTACGAAAAAGCAGAAATTAAATTTTCCGCTGAACCTGTTATCTCCAAGCATCCCATCGTTCATTTTAAGGGGAGTATGCGCATTGACGCGCTTGAGAAATTCAATAATCCAACAGTTTTTTCTTATGTGCATTTTTATAAGAATTTTAAAGCCATGCAGCAAGGTGCTGATCCCTTAGGGGTAGTTATTATCTATGTTGAGAAGGTGTATTTGCCTGAATTATTGAGATTGCTGCATTATCCTTACGTTGATTCTGAAGATGACTCGTCGGTTAAGGATGGATGCGGTGCCTTAGTTAATTTAATTGCAGGGCATTTTAAGAAGGAATTAATTAATCTTGGTTATCAAGATATGGAAATGTCTCATTTTAAGAGTTATATTAATTTAAATTTGGATGGTGTTGAATTTCCGCCTGAGCAGTTAAACCAGCACACGATTAGTTTTGATATTGATGGGCAAGAACGCATGATAGCAGAATTAGTAATGAGTGATATCCCTCGAGCATAAATAACCCCCTGTTTTATAAGTGTATAAGGATAAAAATGGAATCATGTGATTTAACATTGGTGGGCATTCCCCAAACTGGTGAAGTCTTATATAATTTATCATTTGATGAATTATTCCAACATGAAACAGCTCCAGGCTTAGAAGGCTATGAGCGTGGGGTAGTGACATCTTTAGGTGCGGTGGCTGTGGATACAGGTAAATTCACTGGGCGCTCTCCTAAAGATAAATACATTGTATTGGATGCCCTCACCAAGGATACGGTGTGGTGGGCGGATGGCAAGCCGTCAGGTTCTGATAATAAGCCAATTAATCAAGAAACCTGGGCACACCTTAAAGAGCTGTCTGTAACGCAGCTTAATGGTAAGAAGCTTTATGTGATTGATGCTTTTTGCGGGGCTAATCCAGCCACGCGCATTGCGGTGCGGGTGGTGACGGAAGTAGCGTGGATGGCTCATTTTGTAAAGAATATGTTTATTCAGCCAACGGCGGAGGAATTAAAAGATTTCAAGCCGGGTTGGACGATTCTTAATGCTTGTAAAACATCATGTACAGATTTTGCTAAATGGGGTTTGCGTTCGGAAGTTTTTGTAGCTTTTAATATCAGTGAACGCATGACGCTGATTGGCGGCACCTGGTATGGCGGGGAAATGAAGAAGGGGATTTTCTCCATCATGAATTACTTCCTTCCCCTGCAAGGCATTGGCGCTTTCCATTGTTCGGCGAATCAAGGCAAAAGCGGAGATACGGCGTTATTTTTTGGGCTTTCAGGGACGGGGAAGACCACCCTTTCTACCGATCCTCACCGCGCGTTGATTGGTGATGATGAGCATGGCTGGGATAATGAAGGGGTATTTAATTTTGAAGGCGGCTGTTATGCCAAATGCATTGGTTTGACCCCTGAGCGTGAACCGGATATTTTTAAAGCGATCCGCCGTAATGCCTTGCTTGAGAATTTGGTGGTTGATGACAAGGGTAATATTGATTTTACTTCCAAGGTAAAAACTGAAAATACCCGCGTATCGTATCCAATTAATCATATCGATAATATCGTCAAGCCTGTATCAAAAGGCGGGCATCCGAAGAATATTATTTTCTTAACCTGCGATGCCTATGGGGTTTTGCCGCCGGTAGCGAAATTAACTAAGGAACAAGCCATGTACCATTATTTAAGTGGCTACACCGCCAAGGTGGCAGGGACTGAACTTGGTGTCAAAGAACCCAGTGCGACCTTTTCAGCTTGTTTTGGCAAAGCCTTCCTGTCTGTCCATCCAACTAAATATGCGGAGATTTTAGCCCAAAAAATGGAAGAGCATGGCGCTTCGGCCTACCTGATTAATACAGGTTGGATCGCCGGGCCTTATGGGGTAGGGTATCGCATTCCCTTGAAAGATAATCGCTTGAGTATTGACGCTATCCTAGATGGTTCCCTGAACAAGGCTGAGTTTGAGACCTTATTGCCCTTTAATTTACAAATCCCTAAAGCTGTTAATGGCATGGATGCTAATATTCTAAACCCACGCCATTTATGGGCGGATAAGCAAGCCTATGATGCGGCAGCGCGCAAATTAGCGAGTATGTTTATTGAGAATTTTAAACTTTTTACTGATACCCCCAAGGGTAAGGCCTTGGTAGCTGCTGGTCCTCAATTGGAAGCGATTACGGTTTAATTCTTTATTGCCAGCGACCGTGATTTGACAGGGTTTATTTTTGTGCTATAGTTTAAAGAGATATGGTAAAGACATTTAAATCCCACATAGCCTGTGTTTTGGCTGTTTCCGTTTTGGCCATGATGGCTTTTTGCTGCTGTACGGTGAAATCCGTGCAGGCGGCTATGCTTAAGTCTAAGGCTTGTGGTCACTGCGCTGTTGATAAAACGGCTAAGGCAGATAAGAAGCAATCTCATGATTGTTGTTTTGCCAAAGCCAGTAAAGGTGAGGCTGTTAAAGTCTTTGAATTAGCCTCACAAAGCCTAGGTTCAGCACCGACCTTTGTTGAAGCAGCATTCCGTCCGCTCTTTGTTGTTAAATCCACCCTTAATCTAGCGTATCTTGATGGGCCACCCGGTCCACTTACAACAGTTCCGCTGTATTATCAATCCCGCAGTATTCGTATTTAATAACCTTTCCTAAATTTATTGTTAGCTTTTGTGCCTTTGTGTACATAGCTAAGCCTTTGTTTTCTAAATAATTTTTTATTGTTTTTTAATGTAGTTAACCAAGGAGGATGTATGAGAAAAGGATTAACCATCATGGGTTTAACAGCAGCGTTGATAGGCGGTGCTTATGCACACGCGCAAGAAGCACCTAAACTTGTTGAGGTGGGAAATAAGTTATGCCCTGTTTCCGGCGAGCAGATTGGGACCATGGGGGAAGGTTTGCCTGTTGAGCATAATGGCAAGATGTATAAGTTGTGCTGTGAAGGTTGTTTGAAGGATTTTAATAAAGATCCGGAGAAATTTACCAAGATTGCCGAAGATGAAGCCGCTCAAGCAGCTGAAACAACCAAATAATTAATTATTAAGGAGAATCTGATGAAAAAAAGTCTAATTGTTTTAACCGTAGCAGCAGTGATGGGAATGTCAGGCCTAGCCTTAGCCCAGATGGAAGGTAAAAAAGAGGGTATGGGTAAGGGGATGAAGGGTAAGATGGAGATGATGCATGGCATGAAGGGCATGATGAATAAGCCCTCCATGGTGGCTTCAAATGATGGCGGTGTCATCATCCTATCTGGTAATAAATTATCCAAGTATGATGTCCAACTTAACTTAGTTAAGGAAGCAGAAATTAAGGCAGAACCACAAGGTGATGAGAAAATGTGTGGCATGTGCAAAATGATGGGCAAGGGTAAGATGGAAGGGCAAGAAGAAGCAGATGAGGTAGAGGATGCGCCGGCAGTGAAGGAAGAAGATCATAAGGCGCATCATTAATTATTAATTTAGGGGAAGGCGTTATGGCGATAGATCCGATTTGCAAGATGACTGTTGATGAAAGAAAAGCACTTCACCTGCATGTTAAGGGCGAAGATTATTTCTTTTGCAGCGCTCATTGTAAGAGCAAATTTGAGAAAAGCTCGGCGCCTTCCCCTATTATTACTCCAGCACCGCATGGACAGGGGGTTTACACCTGCCCTATGCATCCAGAAATTAAGCAGGATCACCCAGGGGATTGCCCTAAATGCGGGATGCCCTTAGAGCCTGCCATGCCATCAGCAGAGGCAGGGCATGAAGCACATGAGGTAAAGGTCTTATCAAAAAGATTTTGGATTGGCGTTGCCTTGACGGTTCCGTTGGTTATTTTAGTTTTAGGGGAGATGCTGCCATTTTTTAATACGCAAGCTTTCATTCCCATGCAGGTATCTGGCTGGTTGCAATTGCTATTAGCCACGCCTGTGGTGGTTTTTTGCGGCGGATTTTTATTTGTGAAAGGCTGGCAATCCTTAATTAACCGTTTATTAAATATGTTTACCCTGATTACCCTAGGGGTGGGGGCGGCTTATACCTACAGCGTGGCGGCCGTGTTAGTGCCTGGCATTTTCCCTGAGGCATTAAAGCAACATGGTGCCGTTGCTCTTTATTTTGAAGCGGCGGCGGTAATTACGGTATTGGTGATATTGGGGCAATTATTGGAAGCCAAGGCGCGCACACAAACCGGGCAAGCTATTAAAGCTCTATTAGGTTTAGCGGCGAAGAACGCACATCGTTTGGTGGGGGATCAGGAAGAAGAGGTGGCGATTGAGGCTGTGCAAAAGGGTGATCTTTTACGGGTACGTCCGGGAGAAAAGATTCCTTTAGATGGCGTGATCCTTGAGGGGAATAGTGCGGTTGATGAATCCATGATTTCCGGTGAGCCAATCCCTGTTACGAAACGACAAGGGGATAAGGTTATTGGGGCGACTGTTAATCAGACCGGTACCTTTGTGATGCGTACGGAGAAAATTGGTGCGGAAACCTTATTGTCGCAAATTGTGCAAATGGTGGCCCTTGCTCAACGCAGTCAGGCGCCAATTCAAAAGTTAGCAGATCAAGTATCGGGTTATTTTGTCCCGGCAGTTGTGGTGATTGCAGTCATCACCTTTGTTGTGTGGATGAGTCTTGGGCCAGAGCCTCGCCTAGCGTATGCCTTGATTAACGCGATTGCCGTCTTAATTATTGCCTGCCCGTGTGCCTTAGGTTTAGCCACGCCGATGTCAATCATGGTGGGTGTTGGCCGCGGGGCGCAGATGGGGATTTTAATTAAAAATGCTGAGGCGATTGAAAAAGCGGAAAAGATTACCCATGTGCTGACGGATAAGACAGGTACGCTTACCCAAGGTAAGCCACAAGTGACCGGGGTGATTACAGCCCAGGGTATGGAAGAAAATTTATTATTACAATTAGCTGCTTCCTTAGAGAAAAATAGCGAGCATCCTTTAGCGCGTGCGGTAGTTAATGCGGCAGAGCATAAGAAGATTAGTTTAGTGGCGGTTGAGAATTTTGAGTCGGTGACAGGTGCGGGTATTAAGGGGCGGATTAACGGGCAAGCGGTGATCTTAGGTAAGCCTCTTTTCTTAGAAGAACAAGGGGTGCCCTTGGCAGGTGATTTAAAAGCAAAGGCTGTTGTTTTTGAAAAAAAAGCGCAGACAGTGATTTGGGTGGCGTCTGAAAAACAAGTTTTAGGAATTTTAGCGATCAGTGATCCTATTAAGGAAACAACGCCACTGGCGATCAAGGCCTTGCATGATTTAGGATTAAAGGTGGTGATGTTAACCGGGGATAATCAGGCCACCGCCCAGGCTATTGCAAAAGAATTAAATATCGATGAGGTTTACGCGCAATTAAAGCCGCAGGATAAGCAGGAAATTATTAAGAAATATAAAGCCCAAGGTGCGCGGGTGTTAATGGCAGGGGATGGAATTAATGACGCGCCCGCCTTAGCTCAAGCTGATGTTGGGGTAGCGATGGGAACAGGAACGGATGTGGCTATTGAATCTGCGGGGATTACCCTGGTTAAAGGGGATCTTCACGGCATTGCCAAGGCCTTGACCTTGAGCCGTGCGGTCATGAGCAACATCCGTCAGAATTTATTTTTTGCCTTTATTTATAATGCCCTAGGAATTCCTTTAGCGGCAGGTGTTTTATATCCGGCCTTTGGTATACTATTAAGTCCGATGATTGCAGGGGCGGCCATGAGTTTTTCGTCAGTGTCAGTGATTGCGAATTCATTACGGTTAAGAAATCGAAAAGGATAGGCTTATGAAAAAGATATTATTAATTATATTGGCAGTAACGGCAGTAGCTTTAATATTTGTCATGCCCGAAATCTTTAGTCGGGTATCCAGTAAATTGATGAGCCTGCTGGATTCCCGACAGAAGCATTCGGGAATGACTGAGGTATGGTATTGCCCCATGCATCCTAATTACACCAGTGACCGGCCCGGCCTATGCCCGATTTGTAATATGAGCTTGGTTAAAAAAGCAGGC
>JACCDV010290819.1_pt1 | contig 47696 bp, 38 predicted proteins | sample 7446131 | NCBI WGS metagenome assembly JACCDV01 (sample SAMN15323448, study PRJNA562643) | freshwater metagenome | isolation source: river surface water | place: USA:Blue River Watershed | collected 2017-08-17
CATGTACTTCACCAATTTTGTGAATCATACCAGTGTAACGCAAGATACGTTCAGTGGTTGTAGTTTTACCCGCATCAATGTGCGCAGCAATACCAAAGTTTCTTTGTAGTCTTAAGTCCGCCATATTTGGGTTGTTTATTTTTTTAAAGCTCTAAAACCGACTTCTTTTGAGAGTCAATTTATCGAGGCGCAAAGTTAATGATATAAGTGATTGAACAAGAGTTTCCAACAATATTTTTCCATAAACTATTCCACATCCTTTTTACCCCTTCCTAATGGGCAACAAAAAACCCTAGCGGAGCTAGGGTTTTTTTATCTTCATAAGCATTGATGCTTAAGGAATTAAACTTTAAAGTGAGAGAACGCTTTGTTCGCCTCAGCCATACGGTGTGTATCTTCTTTCTTCTTGAATGCACCGCCTTCGCCTTTTGTAGCTGCAACGATTTCATTCGCTAATTTGTCAGCCATTGTCTTACCGTTACGCTCGCGGCTAAAACGTACTAACCATTTCATGCTTAAAGAAATTTTGCGATCAGCACGAACTTCAGCAGGAATTTGGAAAGTTGCACCACCTATACGACGGCTACGAACTTCAACTGCTGGAGTAACGTTCGCTACTGCTTTCTTCCACATTTCATAACCATCTTCGTTTGTCATTTTAGCTACTTTCTCTAATGAGTCGTAGAAAATTTTGAAGGCAGTTGTCTTTTTACCATCCAACATAATGTTGTTGATAAAACGAGTCACTTGAACATCGTTGAAACGAGGATCTGGTGCTAATGCAATCTTTTTAGGTTGTGCTTTACGCATGTCGAATATTAATTAGTTGTTACTTGATTATTTTTTTGCTTTTTCTTTCTTAGTACCATACTTAGAACGAGACTGCTTACGGTCTTTAACACCAGCAGTATCCAAACTACCACGAACAATATGATAACGTACACCCGGTAAGTCTTTTACACGACCACCACGGATTAATACGATACTGTGCTCTTGTAAGTTGTGGCCTTCACCTGGGATGTAGGCAATGACTTCAATTTTATTAGTCAAACGTACCTTTGCTACTTTACGTAAGGCAGAGTTTGGCTTTTTTGGAGTTGTTGTATATACTCTTGTACAAACACCACGACGCTGAGGACATGCATCCAAAGCTCTTGATTTACTTTTAGCCCTGATGATCTCACGGCCTTTTCTCACTAATTGTTGAATAGTAGGCATTAATTATCCTGTTTAGTTCAATTTCGGTTTATAAAAAATTCGGACGGCAAAGGTAATGGCTGTAAACGAATTACCAAAATGTTTATTTGCTATTTTTTAAAAAATACCGCAAATACCCCCTTTTACCGTACAATTGTCTTTGTTTTTGTTAGTTAAGTAGCTGATTGACAACTATTTAACTAAATTTTCACCAACCAACCATGTTTATCCACTTCTAGACCCACACGGATGTCATTTAGCTTCTTTTTAAGAGATGGAGCTACTTTTAGCTTATCCATATCAAAATCCATTACATAATCCCCATCTGCTAATCTTGAGATAAATGATACTACAGCAGCTGTCCCTACCCCAAATACCTCTTCTAACTTCCCTGCTTTGTGCGCTGCAACAATTTCTTCCACAGAAAGGTTACGCTCTTCTACGGTATAACCCATGTCTCTTAATAAAGTGATTGCACTATCTCTTGTTACTCCTTTTAAAACGGTTCCTCTTTCTAAACTTGGAGTAATCACTTTTCCGTCAATAACAAACATCACATTCATCATTCCCACTTCTTCTACAAATTTATGCTCTAGCGCATCGGTCCATAATACTTGGTCATACCCTTTTTGTTGTGCTAGTGCAACTGGATATAAACTTGCTCCATAATTGCCCCCATTTTTTGCAAAACCTACACCACCTGGAGTAGCCCTTGTATATTTTGGCTCGATTAAAATTTTCATCGGTGCCGCATAATAAGGACCTGATGGACCTAAAATAATCATGAACTTATAAGTTGCAGATGGACGCACTCCTAAGAATGGATCTGTTGCAATCATAAAAGGACGAATGTATAATGAATGATCTTCTTCTTTTGGAATCCAATCTTTTTCAATTTGAATTAATTGTTTCATGCCATCCATAAATAACCATTCAGGAACGGTTGGCATTTGCATTCTCTCTGCAGAAATATTAAAGCGTTTGAAATTTTGATCAGGTCTAAATATTACTACTTGATCTGTTGCACTTTTATAGGCTTTAATTCCTTCGAAAATGGATTGACCATAATGCAATACTGCAGTCGATGGATCAAGTTGAATTGGTTCAAATTTTTTAATGACTGCATTCTTCCATTCACCATCTATATAATCTGCTTCCAACATATAGTTTGTGAAACTTTTTCCGAAGAAGAAATTTTTTGGATCTAATTGTCTTAATTGATCCTTAGGCATTTCAATAAATGGGATATTTTGCGCACTCATTTTTTAAAGTTTTTTATGCTAATTCAGGCACAAAGAAACACAAAAAAATAAAGACTTACAATTGTTATTTTTTCAAACCAATCAATTCAGTTAATTTCCGTTATTCAAATCATATGAAAGAAGTTAAAAATAGCCTTCCAAATAGCGTATTAGTGAACCTGTACAAAGAAAGTTTAGTATTGGGCACTGTGCAGACGAATGTGGATAAAAAAGCAACACCATCTACCTTAATAGAGGAGAAAAATGAAACTAAGGATACAGATACTACCCCGATTGCTCCTATTAAATTCTTAGGGGAACACCAGAAAAAGATCCTGGTTTTGGTTCAAGATTCGAATGCAGTTCATTTAAATGAAAAAGACTTTGATTTACTTACATCGATATTGAATGCTTGTAAATTAACAATCGCTGATATTGCATTAATAAACCTTGCAAATAAAAATTATTCTTTGCATCAAATTTTAGTACAAATTCCTTCTGATATTGTTCTGATTTTTGACATCAATCCTACACAATTAAAAATAAAATTACCTACTAAAATTTACAGCCCAATTTTACTTGGAGAAACACAATTATTATTCAGTAATAATTTATCCAACATGCAAGGAATTGATCAAGCATCAAAAATTGAAAAAACAAAATTATGGACTTCCTTGAAATTGATTTTTAAATTATAAACTGAGATCAAATTTTAATTTTTTTAAGATTAAATTTTCAAAATGCATACAATTATATTTGCTACAAATAATCGAAATAAAGTTGCTGAAATTCAATCTTTAGTTGGGCATGATTTTGAAATTATTCCATTAAAAGAAGCAGGAATTGATATAGACATTCCAGAACCCCACGATCATTTAGAAGCCAATGCTGCAGAAAAAGCTAGGACCATTTTTAACCTAACCAATCAAAATTGTTTTAGTGAGGATACGGGATTAGAAATAGCTGCTTTAGGAGGTGCGCCAGGTGTAAAAAGCGCAAGGTATGCAGGAGAAAACAGGGACTTTCAAGCCAATATCGACCTTGTTTTAAGTAAAATGACGGGGATTGAAAATAGAGCTGCACAGTTCAGAACGGTGATTTGTCTTATCTGGGAGCAAAAAGAATATTATTTCGAGGGCATCTGTAAAGGGCGAATTCTAAACAACATGGAGGGTGAAAAAGGATTTGGATATGACCCTATTTTTGTACCTGAAGGTTCTAGTAAAAGCTTTGCTAGTATGACAATGGAAGAAAAAAACAAATTTAGTCATCGACAAAAAGCAGTCTCCCAATTATTCGATTTCTTAAAAAGTTCTATTGTTTAAAGAGAGTAGGACTATTCCAAATTTCCCAACTTGCATTGGCCTGAATATGCAACATCTCTAATCCATTTTGAGTGGTAGCACCTTGACTTGCTCCTAGTGCTAAGAACTTGGTTTGAGCAGGATTATAAACTAGGTCATATAAATGGTGCTGGTCTGTAATGGCATCATAAGGCAGAGCTGGCGCCTCCTCTATATTAGGATACATGCCTACTGGACTAGTATTAATAAGCAAAGTATGTGCGCTTATAATTGAAGCGTCAAGTGATTCATAAGTTAGCCCACCCTTAGATTCTGTCCTGGAAACAAACTGATAAGAGATTCCTAGCTTTTGCAACACCCACTCGACAGCTGCAGCTGCCCCACCCGTACCAAAAATCAGGGCTTTTTGATGCTGTGGCTTTAAGTAAGGCAATAAGGACTGTTCAAATCCAATCACATCTGTATTGTAGCCATATAAGACACCATCATATAAACGTATACAATTACATGCTTGAATTGCTTCAACCACTTTAGAGGGGTTTTGTAAAAAAGGAATGACTGCTTTTTTATAGGGGATGGTTACATTCAATCCATTTAAGTTTGAATTATTTTCCCATAAACTTTTAAATAAATCAATGGATTCAATTGGATAATTCTCATAATGCGCATCCAAAATATTTTCTGTAGAAAATTTTTCAGCAAAAAATCCTTTAGAAAAAGAATGCGATAATGGGAAACCAATTAAACCAAATTGACGCACATTTATTTATTTAAATATAAATGAAAAGTATCTCCTCTTAAACCTATACGCATTGCTTCTAATGGAATGATTTCAGAAGGAGCGATATTACCTAAGTTCACATTACAACCAATCAACTCCAAGAAATATAATTGTTGCGCTTTTTGTGGTGCTTCCCAAAGAATTTTTTCAGAAGGAATCTTCGTTAATATTTCTTGTACTAAACCTTCTCTCACTTCTCCTGAACCTCTATATATGCCTACGTTTCCTGCTTCTCTTGCCTCAGCAATTACATAAGAAGCACCTGCATTTAATTCCGCCCCCATTAATTCGATCCACTTGTAAGGAGGAATAATATGTGCTGCATCTTTACTACCTACTTCACTAAAAACTTTTGCAAATTTTGAAATCTTTTCTATGTATCCACACTTTTCAGTGTGTGGAATTTCAATTGAACCATCACTTACTTCAATTACATCAATATTGTAATCCTTACACATAGCAATATAATCATCAAACTGATTTCTAATGATAAATGCTTCGAATAAGGTACCTCCAAAATAAACCGGGATATTATGCGCCTGATATAACTCAATTTTTTCTCTCAAATTTGGGGTAACAAACGAAGTGCCAAATCCTAATTTAACGATATCTGTATGTGGTGCGCCAATGCTTAAAAAATTTTCAGCATCTCTTAAACTAAGGCCTTTGTCCATCACCATTGTTAAACCATGTTGTCTTGGTTGTTTAGTACGCTCTGGGATCTGTGTTAAATTGAAATTCATCATTGTGCTTCTATATTTTTGCAAAGATAATTTAAAAATGCTTAGCTTATTTAAGCTTCTTGTATTGACTGATCAATTCTACCACTTTTGCGTCTTGAATCAATTCTGGATAAAACTTAATGAGCTTATTTAGCCATTTACCAGATTTAGACAATGCCATCTCTAATTGTAATAAACCTTCTTTTCGCTTTTGCATCATAAATAAGATGGCGCTTCTATAGTAAACAAAGATGACTTTACCCTGTGTTGACATATAGGCTAATTCAGTTTGTTCCAATGCAGCATCTAATTGATCATTGGCTATAAGACATCTGATAAAACTCTCCCAGCCCGCGATTTGTTTTGGTTTATGTTTTACGACGATACCAAAATAAGTTGCTGCTTCTTTAAATTGATCTAAATTCAAATAGCATTCACCCATCATGATATAATATTCATTGATGTGTTTATTGATTCTTATAGCATGTTCTATCTGCTTAATAGCCATCTGCCATTTTGATTCCAACATATAAGTAGATGCTATTTTTTGATACAATCTACTATCTTCTGGATTTAAATGCACCGCCTTCTTGTAATGAAAACGAGCTTGTGCAAAGTTTTTTAATCGATGGTAACAATGCCCTATTGCTTCATAAATCACATCTTCTGGCCTAGACAATTCTAAAACTTTTTCCAAAGCCTCAATCGCTTCTTTATACTTTCTTATTCTTAAATAGGCATCCCCCATATTTCGATAAGCATAATCAAATTTTTCGTCGATTACTACTGCAAATTGATAGGCGTCAATAGCTTTTTCATATAATTTAATGCCTTGGTAAGCCGCTGCTAGATTAAACCATGCTAACGCATTATAAGGTTGCTCATCAATCATTTTTTGATGGAGAATTATACTTTCCTCATTACGGCCTGTAAAGTCTGTCCAAAAACAAATTTTATACAAAGCTTCTTCATTCGTAGGTTCTTCTTCTAATATCAATTTTAAGCAATCAAACACTTTATCAAACGCCTCATGGTCATCATATACATCAGCCAATTCAAAAAGTAATTCTGTACGTTCTGCGCCCTCAAATAAATGCAAAGCTTCTTGCAATAAAACAATCGCTTCCTCTGGTTGATCCAACGCTAAATAGGCATCCGTTTTCAGGATAAATAAATTCATGTCTTTATGGTCATATAATGTCGCTGTATTCAACAACTCAAGTGCTTCACTATATTTTCTGGTCGCTAATAATAAATCCGCTTTTTTAATCATTAAAACCGCAGAAGACGGGAATTGAGTCAATGCGATATCAGCAGCTTCAATAGCTTCTACAATGGCATCTTTCTCATCTAAATGTGCAATGATTTTTTCAAAATCATCCTCCTCGATATAGGAATGTGCCTTTCCGGTTTTCAAGCTTTGGTAGCGTAAAAGTAGGTCTTGTATATCCCCACTTTCCTCCTCAAATTGATTATTGAACATATTATTCATTTAATCATGATTAATAAAGTACTGAAAATCAACCAATTGATTAAAGATATTGAAATTCTATACTTTATTAAATGTACGGTTTCACACTTAAATTCTGTCAAATTATTGTACACAGTATGCTTAATTTATCGTTAAAAAATTATTTTCAAAGAATTGTCATAATACTTTAACTTCGTAATATCCGTGCGAAACCTAAGAACCATATTAACCTTATTTGTTCTGATGGCAGTTGTTTCAACTTCTGTCCATGCTACTACTGTAGTGGTAGGAAAGGTTGAGTCTAAAAAGACTAGTGAAAAATATAGTCTAAAAAATCTCAGTAGCTTAAATCAAAAGGTAAGTACATTCCAAAATTTGAAATCTAGCTTAGTGTATAAAGGCCTAACGATTCATTCAAATTTAAACAGCGCATACAATAGTTCAAATTACCTAAAGTATAACAAAGGAAACATTACTTATGTTATTCCTTATCGTTATAAAATCATCTTGCCTAAGTTCAAGACACCTAGTCCACAGAACCCTTAATTGATTATTTGATATTGCGCTTTATTAATCTCAAATACATTTAATGTAATTGGACTTAAATCTATTTTAGTTGCCCTATACAAAATCCGATCACCTTTCATTGTAGTGAGTTGATAACTTAAAACTAAACCTGGTATTTCTTTAAAGGCCTGCTCATACACTGTAACAGTTGGAATAATAGCTGTTGTGTAAACCACTTCCATTGATGAACCATCTGCCCAAGAAAGGCTTATTGATTCACAAGGATAATTCAAAATTGTATGAATTGAATCGGTCTTTTTTGATGCAACTAAACCTACACTATTTAAAGGATCATATTGTATATACTGAAGTAACTTATTCATGCCAATCTCCTTTAAAATGATGGCCGAATCTTGTTGTGTATTAAAAATCAATGTCTGGGTGAATACCGGTGTTTTCAAAATAGTCTTACAGCTATTGCCCTTTATGAAAACTGTTTTTTGCCCAATACTAGTTGTATCCCCAACTAAATTAATTTGTTGAATATCATAAGAAATTGTGCACTCCCCTATGACCTTAGTTTGCGCATTTAATTTAAATACGAAAAAACTTAAGAAGCAAACAATCAAGGGGGATAATCGATGCATATTTAAAAGGGGGATATGAAAAAGAGACCCAAGTATTACTCAGGTCTCTTCAATTAAAATAGTTTATTTTTTTGTTTTATCTTTCAAGGCCTGCACTTTCTTTTGAGCCTCCATCATTTGCTCGTACTTTTCTTGCCAATTACTTTTTTTCTTTGGCGTTTTTCTTTTCACCTCTATATCTGCTAAAATCTTATCATGATTAATGATCAATTTTTGAATCACTAATTGTAATAATAAAGTAACAATATTTGAAACAGTATAATACCATGTTAAAGCCGAAGGCAAGCTATTGAATATAAACAATAGCATGAATGGGAAGATATACGGCATGTACTTTAATGCTGGATTATCCTGCGTTGGCGTCATTGACATATTGTAAATAGACGAGATGAACGTAGTCAAAACTGCTGTTAAAGTAAATAAGCTAATATGGCTTCCAAAACCTAAAGGAATGCTAAACGGTAAGGTGAAAATAGAATCGTAACTAGATAAATCCTGACTCCACAAAAAGGATTGACCTCTTAATGCAATATTAGAGTTAAAGAAGCTATATAAAGCAAAGAAAATAGGAATTTGAAGTAATGCTGGTATACAACCACCTAAAGGATTCACGCCCGCTTCTCTAAATAACTTCATTTGCTCCATCGCAAATGCTTGTTGATCGTCCCCAGTCTTTTTCTTAATCTCGTCTAACTCTGGTTTTAGCACTTTCATTTTAGCGGTACTCAAGAAACTTGTATAAGTTAATGGAGAAGTCACCAAACGTATAAAGATGGTCAGTAAAAATACCACCCATCCGTAATTTTGTACAAAGCCAGCAAAGAAGTCGAACACTGGCATAATGACATACTTATTGATTGGTCGAACAAAAGAATATAAGTCTCTACCTAAATTCACAATTTTCTCCATCTCTGGTGCCTGTGATTTTAGAATTTGAAAATCACTTGGTCCATAATACAAAGACAATGGCATTGTTACATTTGATCCAGTCAATTTCGTTTGTAATTGTGCTTGTAAAGAACCTAAACCATTGCTACTATCAGTTTTACGTTGCCAATCAATTTTACCTGAATTAAATCCATCTTTATAAATCATTGTTGTAGAGAAAAACTGTTGCACTAAACCAACCCATTGAACAGGTTTTTCAAATACCTTGTTTGTATTACTTGAGATATAATCAAACTCATTGCCTTCAGAAAAACAAATATTAGACATCTGACGCTCGTAAGTAGTTGTTTTTTCTTGACCATAAGAATGCACATCCCACAATACATTTATTTGATTGTTAGTCAATAACTGATCTGCACCATCCATAACGATAGTCCAATCGACGTTATATTTTCCTTTAGCTAATGCAAATTGATGCTTTACAGTCTTGCCATTGGGTGCAGTCCAAGCATATTCAATTTTTTGAACGCCATTCTGATCTGTAGAACTATTCACAATTGGAAATAAAACCTGATTAATTTGAACAGTGCTATTATTGCCTATATTCACAGCGTAGGTCAATGAACTACTATCTCCTAATTGAACTAATTGTTTTTTTGAATTGGTATACCCCTTTAATGTAACACGAGCTACCTGTCCACCCTTGTTAGTTAACTCTACCTTAATTAAATCATTCTCTAAAATAGCAATCTGCTCTTTTAAAGTATCTGCAATCACTGCAACGGCAGTTGAATCTTTTTTTGTTGAATCAACTAATTGAGCGGTTTTTAAAGCTGCTGCTTTTTCGGCAGTCGCTTTTACCAATGCAACAGAATCATCAAATCTTTTTTTATACGCAGCAATTTCGTTTTGCTGTTTGCTTGTATACCAGAAGTACACAAAGAATAAACCTGCTAATAATACAAACCCAATGACCGTATTTTTGTCCGTTTTCATACTTTTAAATTAATCTAAATAGATGGTGCAAAGGTATGTTTTTAAGAGCTATTTAGTACCGAATAGCCTCTAATTTGGGACCAATATTGAGCCATTTTTAGGCTTTATTACAAATTCCTGCTGTATTTGCCCCCGGTTTGATATAGCAAATTGGTGATATCCCCTAGACTACAATACTTTACAGCCTCCATGAGTACATTAAAAATGTTTTCATTTTGAACAGCTGCTTGATGCAACAAGCTTAAATAATGTTCCGCTTTATCCTTGTGTCTGTTTTTGAAATTATGAAGATTTGAAATCTGTAATTTTTTCTCGACAGAAGAAGACCTAAAAACAGGACGTTTGTCATTGCTGTTTTGATCTACCTCATCAATAAAGGTATTCACTCCAATTATAGGGATTTCGCCATGATGTTTCCTTGTTTCATACAGCATACTCTCCTCTTGTATCTTTGAACGCTGATACATTCTTTCCATTGCACCTAATACGCCCCCTCTTGCATTAATTCTTTCTAGTTCTTGCATAACAGCTTCTTCCACTAAGTCAGTCAATTCATTCATTAAAAAACTGCCTTGTTGTGCATTCTCAACTTTAGCTGTTCCTAATTCTTTGTTAATGATTAACTGAATAGCTAAAGCCCTTCTAACACTTTCTTTTGTAGGGGTCGTAATCGCCTCGTCATAGGCATTGGTATGCAAGCTATTACATTGGTCATATATCGCATACAAAGCTTGTAAAGTGGTTCTAATATCATTAAAGTCAATCTCTTGGGCATGTAAACTTCTACCACTTGTTTGAATATGGTATTTTAATTTTTGAGACCTTGAATTCGCATGGTATTTAAGCTTCATTGTTTGTGCCCAAATCCTTCTTGCTACACGACCGATTACAGCATATTCAGGATCCATTCCATTACTAAAGAAGAAACTGAAATTTGGAATAAAATCATCGATAGCTAAACCTCTATTTAAAAAATATTCAATGTAAGTAAATCCATTGGCCAAAGTAAATGCCAACTGCGTAATCGGGTTTGCACCCGCCTCTGCGATATGGTAACCTGAAATGGAAATGCTATAGAAATTTTTTACTTTTTGTTGCACAAAATAGGATTGCACATCTCCCATTAATTTTAAAGCAAAATCAATAGAGAAAATACAAGTATTCTGAGCCTGATCTTCCTTTAAAATATCTGCTTGTAATGTACCACGCACATTTTGTAATACTTGACTTTTAATACTATTGTAAATTTTAGGTTCTAATACTTGATCTCCACTTACACCTAATAATTTTAGTCCTAATCCATTGTGCTCAATGGATTGTTTTTTTAAGTCATTAAAACCAGTATAAACAGGCTTTTCTTTGCCTTTTAAAATTTGATTTATTTTTTTATTTACAACTGGCCATAGTTTTTGTTCAGTGATATATTGTTCACAAGCTTGATCAATTGCTGCATTAAAGAACATGGCTAGAATGATCGCAGCTGGTCCATTGATGGTCATACTCACAGAGCTTGTTGGATCATTCAAATTAATACCAGAATATAGTTTTTTGATATCATCCACAGATGCAATGTTCACACCTGCATTACCTATTTTCCCAAAAACATCCATTCTATTAGATGGATCTTGACCATATAAAGTCACACTATCAAAAGCAGTTGATAATCTTGTAGCAGGCTGTCCTTTTGCTAAGAAATGAAAACGCTGATTGGTTTTCTCTGGACCACCCTCTCCTGCGAACATTCTTGTAGGATCTTCCCCAGTTCGTTTTAAATCAAAAACACCAGCTGTATATGGATAATGTCCCGGTACATTTTCTTTTAATTGCCACTCCGCGATATCCCCCCAATCTTTGAAATTTGGCAGGTACACTTTTTGTAAAGACAATCCCGATTCTGTTTTGAAACGCAAAGGTTGTTGAATTTTTTTACCCCTTATTTCATAAACCAATGCATCTTGTTGGTATTTTGTTTTAATTGAATCCCATGACTGAATTGATTTTTTTACAATTGGATCAATTGCTTCCGCAATTTTGTCTGCCTCTTCTTTTAAAATCGCTAATTTTTTAAGTTTGGGATTTTGTAAAACTTGTTCATATGCATACCATTGAGAAGCTAATTGTTTTTGTTCTGCAATCCAAACTTTATTCTTTTGTATTGTCTCTACTATTTCATTTAAATAATTAAATCTATTTAATGGAATGGTTGGTGTTGTAATAGCAGTTGCGTCATAAGCAAGCGCATGCTTGATATTATTCCAATTCAATTGATGCTGCTTATTTACAGTCAAAATCAATTGATTGAATAATTGTTGCATACCAGGATCATTGAACTTGGATGCAATCGTGCCATATACAGGTAAATCACTTGGGTCGGTATTAAATAAATGACGTGATCTTGCAAATTGTTTTTTTACATCTCTAATTGCATCTAATCCACCAGATCTATCAAATTTATTGATACCAATGATTTGCGCATAATCAATCATATTAATTTTCTCTAATTGACTTGCTGCTCCAAACTCTGGCGTCATTATGTACATTGGAATTGTCACATAATCTACAATTGATGCATCATTTTGACCCACACCAGCAGTTTCAACAATAATGGCATCATAGCCAGCTTCCTTACATAAATAAATGACTTGTTCTAATGAACTAGAGATAGAATGGTGGTCTGACCTTGTTGCAAGTGAACGCATAAAAACATTCGGGTGATGAATTGCATTCATTCTAATTCTATCTCCCAATAACGCGCCTCCAGTTTTTTTCTTAGTTGGATCAACAGACACAACTGCAATACTTAAATTAGGATTTGTTTGCGTAAAATAATGAACTAGACGATCGCATACGGTAGACTTACCAGCGCCACCAGTACCTGTCAAACCAATAACTGGAATATTTTTTGCAAGAACTTTTTTATCCTTTTTTATTTTCAAAACGCCATTTTGCAAGAGTGTTATATCTCTAGCTAATTTTCTTGGATCACACTTTTTATCAAATGGTAGTTTTGAATACTTTGTGTTTTGATTTGATTTTAATTGAAAGTTTGCAAATGCAATTACCTCGCGTATCATGCCTTCGATGCCCATCGCAAGACCGTCTTTTGGTAAATATATTTTAGAAATTCCTTTGGCATGAATTGTCGCTGCTTCCGAAGGCAAAATTGTTCCACCACCGCCGCCAACAATTTTTATATGTTGGTATCCCGCATCATCTAATAATTTTCTCAGGTAAGTGAAAAATTCAATATGCCCACCCTGATAGGAAGTGATGGCAATTAACTGCACATCTTCCTCAATAGCTGCTTCTACAATTTCTTGAGCCGAACGATTATGACCTAAATGAATAACCTCTGCCCCCTGCTCTTGTAAGACACGGCGCATAATATTGATAGACGCATCATGTCCATCAAATAAACTAGTTGAAGTAAGGATTCTTATTTTTTGCATGTCACAAAACTAACATATGTTAGCGGTATGACAAAGGCTAAAATTTACTTTTTTGCGTTTGCTTTTGCCGCTGCAATAAAATGAACAAAAAGTGGTGCTGGCGCCTCTACCGTACTCTTTAATTCAGGGTGGTATTGAACCCCTATAAAGAAGGGGTGATTAGGTAATTCAACAATCTCAACCAACCCACTTGTTGGGTTGATACCACTGTAAACTAAGCCCTTTTCTTGGAACGCTTTTAGGTATTCGTTGTTGAATTCATAACGATGACGATGACGCTCATGAATGAGTTCACTGCCATATATTTTATAAGCCAAAGTATCTTTTTCAATGGCACAAGGATAAGCACCTAGGCGCATTGTTCCGCCTTTCATTGTGATTCTCTTTTGTTCTTCCATCATATTGATGACTGGATGAGGCGCATTCGGATCCATTTCAACAGAATGAGCACCTGCTAGTCCAACGACGTTTCTTGCAAATTCTATCACTGCCATTTGCATACCCAAACAAATACCAAAGAAAGGTAAATTGTTTTCTCTTGCATATTGAACAGCTACAATTTTTCCTTCGATACCTCTATTACCAAATCCTGGCGCAACTAATAAGCCATCTAAAGAACCCACTAATGACTTTACATTTTCTTGGGTAATATCTTCACTATGCACATTCACCACATTCACTTTTACCTCGTTCATTGCACCAGCATGTATAAAACTTTCCAAGATAGATTTATACGCATCTTGTAATTCAATGTATTTCCCAATCAATCCAATATTTACAGTCGCTTTTGGATTTTTTAATTTATCTAAAAACAAACTCCATTTTGTTAAATCTGGTTCATTAAATTTCGTAATCTTTAATTTTTCAAGTACAATTAAATCTAACTTCTCTTGTAGCATTTTCAAAGGCACTTCATAAATCGTTGAAGCATCCGCTGCTTCTATAACCCTTCCTGCTCTTACATTACAGAATAGTGCGATTTTTCTTTTGATATCATCATTCAATGGCTCTTCTGCTCTACAAACAATTACATCTGGGTGTACACCAGCTTCACTTAACATTCTAACACTATGTTGTGTTGGCTTCGTCTTTAATTCTTTAGCAGCTTTCAAATAAGGCACTAAAGTTAAATGCACAACCATCACATCTTCCTCTGGCAACTCCCATTGTATTTGTCTAACAGTTTCAACAAAAGGTAAACTCTCAATATCACCCACCGTTCCACCAATTTCAGTAATCACAACATCATATTTACCTTCCTTACCTAATAACAACATACGATGCTTAATCTCATCCGTAATATGAGGTACTACTTGCACTGTCTTTCCAAGAAACTCTCCAGCTCTTTCTTTATTGATAACCGTTTGGTAAATTCTACCTGTAGTTACGTTGTTTGCTTGTGATGTTGGGATATTTAAAAAGCGCTCATAGTGCCCTAAGTCAAGGTCTGTTTCAGCACCATCTTCAGTCACAAAACACTCACCATGTTCATATGGATTTAAAGTACCTGGATCTACATTGATGTATGGATCAAATTTTTGGATGGTAGCAGAAATGCCACGAGCCTGTAATAACTTAGCTAGGGATGCGGCAATGATACCTTTACCTAAACTACTTGTAACACCACCCGTAACAAAAATATACTTTGCCATAACTTTAAATTCATATAATATTGAAAAAGGAATTCCAGCAATAGTTGCCTATTGAGGACTACCCAATTCAATGGTTTTAAATGTGACCGCCTTTTATTTGGAAAATTTCTTAGAGGTCGTACAAAAATAAGTTAAAAAACACCGGCTACAAAATGTATAAAACCCACTAAACAATAAATGTTTATAAATGTTATTTAAAAGTGAACATCTTAAATCAAATTAAATTTAATTCTATGAAAAAGTCCCTATTTGCCCTATTTACCCTCCTCATTGCTGCTAGTTTATTGAGTTGGAAATGGGAAAAAACGCAACACGTTGCTTTAGACAAAGGCGAAGTGATTGAATGTTTAAATATGGAGACCCAACAAGCATATCAACTTGAAGCAAGCCAATCTAAATTTGCACAGATGCATTTGGCCCCAATTCAAGTTAACCCAGACAATTTATTAGGCAAAATTGTTCCTTTTGATGCAGCTGATGGCAAACAAGGCCAAGCTTATTTTATACCTGCAAAGAAAAAATCAGACAAGTGGTTGATTGTCATTCAAGAATGGTGGGGACTAAATGACAATATCAAAATGGAAGCCGATCAATATTTTAAAGATTTAGGGGATGTGAATGTAATGGCAGTGGATATGTACGATGGGAAAGTGGCAGCAACTCCTGATAGTGCGATGAAATTAATGCGTGGAGCAGACATGAATCGTATGGTTGCATTAATTCAAGGGGCCATTAAACATGCTGGACCAAAAGCTGCAATCTATAGTGTGGGTTGGTGCTTTGGTGGTATGTGGAGTTTACAAACTGCTATTATAGCTGGACCACAAGCAAAGGGATCTGTGATGTATTATGGACGTCCAGAATCGAATATGGACAAATTGAAATCTATTCAGTGCGATATCATTGGTTTCTTTGGAAACTTGGACCAATCTCCTTCTCCAAAAATGGTGAGTGATTTTGAAGCCAATATGCAATTAGCTGGTAAAAATTTAACTGCTTACAAGTACGAAGCTGGACATGGATTTGCAAATCCGAGTAATCCTAGTTTTAATGCAGCAGCAAAAGCAGACGCCTATGCAAAGGCTATTGCCTTCTTGAAGGCACATTAATAGCTTTAAATTATTTGAAAAAGAAAATATACCTATATCCCTCGGCTCTCCGCTCGCTTTGCTCGAAGGTTCGCTACGGAATAGTATATTTTCTTTTTACTTTAAAGCAAAAATTAATATCCTTTCCCTGGCACTAAGTAATTTGCAACGTAATCTTTAACCCCTTCCTCTAAACTTGAGAAAGGCTTGTCGTAACCAGCAGTTCGCAGTTTCGACATATTTGCTTCTGTGAAATATTGGTATTTATCTCGGATATCCTCGGGCATATCCACGAATTCAATATTGGGATCAAGCCCTTGTGCTGTAAATGTATTGGCAGCTAAATCATAGAAAGACCTTGCTTTCCCTGTACCTAAATTATATAATCCATTCTTTGATTTATCCCATTGATGTGCATGCATATGGTGCAACATCCATCCAATAACAGACACTAAATCTTTTACATAAATGAAATCACGAAGCTGTTCCCCATCCTTAAAATCTGGACGATGGCTCCTAAATAATTTTACGAATCCTGAAGATTTAATTTGATTGAAGGAATGGAAAATTACACTAGCCATTCGCCCTTTATGGGATTCATTTGGACCATACACATTAAAGAATTTCAAACCTGTCCAAGCAGGAGGACAAGTTGATTGTGCAATTGCCCATTTATCAAATTCATTCTTACTTACACCATATGGGTTTAAAGGCTCTAATTGATCTAAAATAGAATGACTGTCTTCATAGCCATGTTCGCCAGCACCATAAGTGGCTGCAGATGAAGCATAGATTAAAGGAATATTTTTTCTAGTTGCATAATGCCATATTGCTTTTGAATATTCCACATTCAATGCTTCATGGATAGCATAATTAAATTCAGTAGTATCAGTTCTAGCACCTAAATGCACAATTAAATCAATCTCAAATTCATCCGCATCTAATTGAGCCAAAAAAGCTTGACGTTCTATTGCTTTAATAAACTTTTTAGACTCCCAGTTGATCCTCTTTGATTCAACACCAAAGTCATCCACTAATAATAATTGATCCAATCCTTGTTCATTTAAATATTGAACAAAAACAGAACCAATAAAACCAGCGGCACCAGTAACAACAATTGTTGGTTGTTTTGACATTGAATGTTTTTTATTTAAAACTTATAATTTTTTTTCTATTGCAGTATCGTAAGCGTTTTTCCAAGTTGCGATTGTTCCCCAATTTTCATTATCCACTAAAACATCTCCATTTGTTACATTTCCTAATACAGTAAATGCAACACCTGCAGCTTTAGCAGACTGCTCTAAATGTGCAATTTGATCAGCAGTGCATGAAACTACCACTCTACTTTGTGCTTCTCCTAACCAATAAGCATCTTTTCTTAAATCACTATTGTTTGAGCTAACTTCAAATCCTTTATGGTTATAGAATGCTGATTCTAATAATGTAATAATTAATCCGCCTTCACTAATATCATGTGCTGATTTAATTTGCTTTGCTTTAATTAAACCTGCAACAAATTGTTGTAAGTTAAACTCTTCCTCTAAATCAAAATGCGGCGCTTGTGAAAAAGCAACACCTTTAATTTTATTCAAATATTCAGAAGAACCAATGTCATTTCTTTGTTGACCTAACAAAACAATTGCATCACCTTCGTTTTTAAAATCTAAAGTCATTCTATTGGCCATATCTTCTACGATACCTACCATTCCAATAGTTGGTGTTGGGAAAACCGGACCATCTGGATTTTGATTATAAAAGCTCACATTACCACCAGTCACTGGCGTATTGAATTTTCTACAAGCAGCCCCCATTCCTTCAACAGATTTCACAAATTGATAGTATACTTCTGGATCATATGGATTACCAAAATTCAAACAGTTTGTAACACCAATTGGCTCACCACCAGAGCAAACAATATTTCTAGCTGCTTCTGCAACAGCGATCATTGCGCCCTTTTCAGGATCAGCAAAAACATATTTACTATTACAATCCACTGTCATTGCAAGTGCTTTCCCAGTTCCTTTAGCTAACACAACAGCTGCATCACTCGGTGCATTCGTTGTGGTATTCGCTGCACCCACCATGCTATCATATTGCGTATATACCCAACGCTTGGATGCAATATTTGGAATTTGAACCATCGCCTTTACTGTCTCTTGCAAATTCGTAGTTTCAGCTACAGTTTGCATATCAAATGCATGCACTTTATCTAAATAAGCAGGTGTTTTATATTCACGCGTATATTGAGGCGCACCTCCACCTAATACCAATTCATAAGCAGGTAGAGAAGCTTCTAATTCACCATGCATGTAGAAATTCAATAACCCATCATCAGTGACTTCACCAATATTTGAACAGGATAAATCCCACTTTTCAAACACTGCTAATACTTGAGCTTCCTTCCCTTTTTCTACCACCATCAACATTCTTTCTTGACTCTCACTTAATAACAATTCCCAAGCTTTCATATTTTGTTGACGCGTTGGAACCTTATCTAAATCGATGCGCATTCCTACCTGACCTTTTGCACTCATCTCGGCTGTAGAACAAATAATTCCTGCAGCACCCATGTCTTGCATACCAACCACACCACCTGTTTCAATCACTTCTAAACAAGCTTCTAATAATTTCTTTTCTTGAAATGGATCACCCACTTGGACTGCTGGTAATTCTTCCACACTATCCGCTGTAATTTCTGCAGAAGCAAAACTGGCACCACCAATACCATCTTTACCTGTTGCACTTCCCACAAAAAATACAGGATTACCTTTTCCTAATGCAATTGCACTCACTGTTTTACCCGCTTTAACAATACCGACACTCATTGCATTAACAAGTGGATTGGTATGATAACAATCTTCAAAATACAATTCACCACCCACTGTAGGAACACCAAAACAGTTACCATAATGACCAATACCATGAACTACTCCAGCCAATAATCTTTTTGTTTTTGTATCCTCTAAATTCCCAAATCGTAAACTGTTTAGTGAAGCAATGGGACGCGCACCCATTGTAAAAATATCTCTTTGAATACCACCCACTCCAGTTGCAGCCCCTTGGAATGGCTCCAATGCACTTGGGTGGTTATGACTTTCAATTTTAAAAACAACACCATAATCATTTCCAATATCCATCAAACCGGCATTTTCTTCACCAGCCGCTACTAACATTCTACCGCCATCTCTAGGAAGTGTTTTTAACCACTTAATTGAGTTTTTATAACTACAATGCTCACTCCACATACCACTAAAAGCACATAACTCAGTAAAATTGGGTGTACGACCCAATTTCTCTTTGATACTTTCAAATTCCGCTTCTGTTAATCTTAATTGTTGGGCTGTTTTTACAGTTATTTCCATGATTTGGGCTTGTGCTTGAATAGATTTGGCGAAGTTACAAAACGGGCTTCTTATGTCATTAGGGATTTACCAACATTTAAAATGCGCACTGTTAGTAGATAAAAATTAGATTTTTTTGATTATCAATCAATTGGATGATTTATATATATTGTATTATTTTTTAATATTAATATTTTATGCACATTTTATGAATTAAGGTAAAACTTAAAGTCAAAAAAATAAAAAATGACAATATCTTTGGGTTAATAATTTATATATAAATAAATACTATATGTCATTAAGAACCGATGCAGTCAACCATGTAAGTCATGGACATGTGAATTCAGTTGATATCAAAGGCGCAAAAATTACAGGCGTTTTTGGTGAAAATGTGTTTACTCAAAAAACAGCAAGAGAATATTTAAGTGACGAAGCTTACAAAAGCTTAGTTGCAAGTATTAAAGGTGGTAAAAAAATTGACAGACAAGTTGCAGGGCAAATTGCATCAGGTATGCGTGCTTGGGCAGAGAGCAAAGGTGTTACCCATTATACACACTGGTTCCAACCATTAACAGGAACCACTGCAGAAAAACACGATTCTTTCTTTACACTAAAAGGAGATGGTACTGCAATCGAAGAATTTGAAGGTGCCGCATTAATTCAACAAGAACCAGATGCTTCATCCTTTCCAAATGGTGGATTGAGAGCTACTTTTGAAGCAAGAGGATACTCTGCATGGGATCCATCATCTCCCCCATTCATTATTGAAATTGGTAATGGTAAAACATTATGTATCCCAACAATATTTATTGCATACACTGGTGAGTCATTAGACTACAAAGCACCTTTGATGAAGGCAGTTGAATCTTTAAATAAAGCAGCAGTTACAGTTTGTAATTATTTTGATAAAAACGTAACTAAAGTAACACCAACACTAGGTTGGGAACAAGAATACTTTGTAATTGACGAAGCTTTGGTTAATGCAAGACCTGACTTAGTACAATGTGGTAGAACTGTATTTGGTTTCACCCCAGCAAAAGGACAACAATTAGAAGACCATTACTTTGGTTCAATTCCAGAGCGCGTATATGCATTCATGCGTGACTTTGAAAATGAATCTTATAAATTAGGTATCCCTTTAAGAACAAGACATAACGAGGTTGCACCAGCTCAGTTTGAGTGTGCACCCATTTTTGAAGAAGTGAATATTGCAGTGGATCATAATATCCTTTTAATGGATGTAATGACAAGAGTTGCTAAACGTCATCGCTTAGTTGTGTTATTGCATGAAAAACCATTTGCTGGCATCAACGGTAGTGGTAAACATAATAACTGGAGCTTAGCTACAGATACAGGCGTGAACTTATTAGCACCAGGTAAAACACCAAAGACAAACTTAATGTTCTTGACTTTCTTTGTAAATACAATTAAAGCAGTACATGATTATGCAGATATTTTAAGATCATCAATCGCCTCTGCTTCTAACGATTTCCGCTTAGGTGCTAACGAAGCGCCTCCTGCAATTATCTCTGTATTTGTTGGAGACTATTTAACGAAAGTTTTGAATGACGTTGAAACACGTGTGGGCTCAAAGTTTGACGAACAAGATGAGGCCATTTTAAAAATTGACTTACACCGTAGTATCCCAGAATTATTAATCGATAACACGGATCGTAACAGAACTTCTCCATTTGCATTCACCGGAAACAAATTTGAATTCCGTGCAGTAGGTTCAACAGCAAACTGTGCTTTGCCAATGACTGTGCTAAATACAATTGTAGCAGATACGCTGAATAAATTTGCTGCAGAAGTTGATGCATTGATTGAAAAGGGAGATAAGAAAGAAATTGCTATTATGCAAGTGATTCAAAAATACATTGTATCTAGTAAGAAAATCTTATTTGAAGGCGATGGATACAGCGAAGCATGGCATAAGGAAGCAGAAAAGAGAGGCTTACCGAATTTAAAAACAACGCCTGTTGCTTTAGATGCGATGGTTACAGAAAAAGCGAAAACTCTATTCTTAGAAAACCGCATCTATACTCATTCTGAATTAGAAGCACGTCATGAAATTGAATTAGAGAAATACATCAAAAAAGTTCAAATTGAAGCACGTGTAATGGGTGATTTAGCAACAAATCATATTATCCCAGCGGCAATCAAATACCAAAATGAGTTGCTTAAGAATGTGAGCTTATTGCGTGAAGCTTCTTTACCAGAAAAATTATACAAAGGACAATTAACTTTATTGAAAGATGTAAGTACACATATTCAAGAAGTATACGACAATGTATTCGAGATGGTAGAAGCAAGAAAAGTGGCTAACAATATTGAAAGTACAAGAGAAAAAGCCATTGCTTATGAAGCGACAGTGAAGGCACAATACTTTGATAAAATCCGCTACCACGTTGACAAATTAGAGCAATTGGTAGATGATGAATTATGGACATTGCCTAAATATAGAGAATTGTTATTCTTGAGATAGTAAATAGCAAGGATGATCCCCAGAGGTGAGCCCCCAAACAAAAATGCCCCGATTTATCGGGGCATTTTTAATATTATGATGGTTTGTTTACAGTAGAGAATTTTTTAACTGTGTTTAATTTGCGAAGCAAAACGCAGTTAAAAAATTACTTCATTTTAAAACTCTCCAAGAATTTAGTAGTGAAGTTTCCTTTTCTAAAATCTTCGTTCTGCATTAATTGTAAGTGGAATGGAATAGTTGTTTTCACACCTTCAATTACATATTCACTCAATGCACGATACATTGTGTTGATAGCTTCTTCACGTGTTTGTGCCACTGTGATTAATTTACCGATCATAGAATCATAATATGGAGGAATTACATAACCTGCATATACATGGCTATCCACACGAACACCATGTCCGCCTGGGGTATGCAATACAGTGATCTTACCTGGCGAAGGTCTAAAATCATTGTATGGATCTTCTGCATTGATACGACATTCAATTGCATGCAATTGTGGTTCGTAGTTTTTACCTGAGATTTTTTCACCAGCAGCAATTTTAATTTGCTCTTTGATTAAATCATAGCTCACAACTTCTTCTGTTACACAATGCTCAACTTGAATACGTGTATTCATTTCCATGAAATAGAAGTTACGATGCTTGTCCACTAAGAACTCAATCGTACCAACACTTTCATAATTAATTGCAGCAGCAGCTTTAATAGCAGCCTCACCCATTCTTTGACGTAAATCTGGTGTCATAAATGGAGATGGAGATTCTTCTACTAATTTTTGGTGTCTTCTTTGAATAGAACAATCACGTTCACTCAAATGACAAACATTGCCAAACTGATCACCTGCAACTTGAATTTCAATATGTCTTGGCTCTTCCACGAATTTCTCCATGTACAAACCATCATTTTTAAAACTTGCTGCGGCTTCCATCTTCGCATCGCTAAATGCTTTCTCAATTTCAGTTTCATTCCATACCACACGCATTCCTTTACCACCACCACCAGCAGTTGCTTTAATGATAACTGGATAAACTATTTCTTTTGCTAATTTTTTTGCTTCTTCTACACTCTCTAATAATCCTTCACCACCTGGTACAACAGGAACACCCGCTTTGATCATTGTTTCTTTAGCGGTGATCTTATCTCCCATTTTATTTATCATCTCTGGAGTTGGACCAATAAATTTAATACCATGATCGGCACAAATTTGAGCAAACTTTGCATTCTCAGCTAAGAAACCATAACCAGGATGCACGGCATCTGCGTTAGTAATTTCACAAGCTGCCATGATATGTGGGATATTCAAATAAGACTCAGCTCCTTTTGGACCACCGATACAAACAGCTTCGTCTGCAAATTTTACATGCAAACTATCTTTATCAGCTGTAGAATATACGGCTACCGTTTTGATACCCATTTCTCTACAAGTTCTAATGATACGCAAAGCGATCTCGCCACGGTTGGCAATCAATATTTTTTTAAACATCTTTTTAATTTAAGTTAATAGGTTGGGGAGACCTTATGCAGGTTGCACTAAAAACAAAGGTTGATCAAACTCCACTGGGCTTGCATCTTCAACCAATACTTTTACGATTGTACCTTTTACTTCAGATTCAATCTCATTGAACAATTTCATTGCTTCAATGATACAAACAACTTTACCTGTACTCACTTCTGTACCCTCTTCTGCCAACAAAGGCTTGTCTGGAGCAGCTCTTCTATAGAATGTGCCAATCATTGGGCTCTTAATCGTAATTAAATTATCTGCAGCAGGTGCAGCAGCTGGTGCAGAAGCAACCGGTGCAGCAGCAACAGGCGCAGCAGCTGGCGCTGAAGCATATACTGTTTGAGCTGGAGCAGAAGTAACGGTAATTTTATCTTCTTTTTGCTTAATGGTTACTTTACCATCTTTGTCTTCGATGCTAATTTCTCCAATATTGCTTTTGTTTACTACCTTAATTAAATCGTGAATTTGTTTTAAGTCCATGTTTGGTTAATTTGGGCAAAAATGGTTCTTTTTTGCCAAAAACAACAAAAAAAGGGCCATTTTTTATTAAAAATGGCCCTTTTTTAAGGAATTTATACAAAGCGCTCTTTTTAAAAAGAGGCTAAAAAATCTACTTAACGCGCTCTACGTACTCCCCGTTTTTAGTATTGATCTTGATCTTCTCACCTTCATTCACAAATAAAGGCACCATTACAGTCGCACCTGATTCAATAGTTGCTGCTTTTAAAGCTCTTGTAGCCGTATCCCCTTTCACTCCATTCTCACAATAAGTGATCAATACATCTAATTTCTCTGGTAACTCAGCACCAATTGGTAATTCAGTTTCAGTATTCATGAAAACGAAAACTTCAGCACCTTCAATAAGGTATTGTGGGGCATCGATCATCTCTTCTGCCATTACAATTTGCTCAAATGTTTCATTGTTCATTAGGTTATAACCATTATCGTCCTTGTATAAGAACTGGAAAGTCTTTTTCTCTACACGCACTGGATAGACCGTTTCACCGCTATTCCAAGTCTTTTCAATAGAGCGCTTATTGTCTACGCCTTTTAATTTAGCCCAGATTTTAGCAGCTGCACGAGCTGTCTTGTTCTCTCCAAACTCAACTACAGTATATAAACTATTGTCCAATTTTAGGATCATTCCACGTGTGATGTCTGATGTTGTTGCCATAAGTATGTTTTATTAAAATGACTATGTGAAGCGCAAAAGTAGTACTTGCGAGCCATTTAGAAAAAAACATCAAATTTTTGTTGAAAAATAAAGGTAAAAAAACCTCGTTTAGCCTATTTTTGCGCCATAAATAATAAATAGTAGACTATGTCAGTACTAGTAAATAAGCAATCGAAGATCATTGTACAAGGTTTTACAGGAACCGAAGGTAGTTTCCATGCCACTCAAATGATGGAATATGGAACTCAAGTGGTTGGTGGTGTAACCCCAGGTAAAGGTGGTACAACCCATTTAGACCGCCCAGTTTTTAATACAGTAGCTGACGCTGTTAAAGCAACTGGCGCAGATGTAAGTATCATTTTTGTACCACCAGCTTTTGCTGCAGATGCAATCATGGAAGCTGCCGATGCAGGTATTGCTTTAGTAGTTTGTATTACAGAAGGTATCCCAGTGCAAGATATGGTAAAGGCAAAGAATTTCTTAGCTGGAAAGAGCACAAGATTAATCGGACCAAACTGTCCTGGTGTAATCACTGCAGAAGAAGCGAAAGTGGGTATCATGCCAGGATTTATTTTCAAGAAAGGAACAATCGGTATCGTTTCAAAGAGCGGTACATTAACATATGAAGCAGCTGACCAAGTAGTAAAAGCTGGATTAGGTATCACTACTGCAATTGGTATTGGTGGTGATCCAATCATTGGAACAACTACTAAAGAAGCGGTTGAATTATTAATGAACGACCCTGCTACAGAAGGTATCATCATGATTGGTGAAATTGGTGGTAGCATGGAAGCGGATGCAGCAAACTGGATTAAGGACAATATGAGAAAGCCAGTTGTTGGATTCATCGCAGGTCAAACAGCGCCTCCAGGACGTCGTATGGGTCACGCAGGTGCCATCATTGGTGGTGCAGATGATACTGCAGAAGCGAAGATGAAAATTATGGCTGCATGTGGCATCCACGTTTGTGCAAGTCCAGCTGATATTGGTAAAACAATGGCAGCAGCTTTAAAGAAATAATCTATTTCGACAGAATAAAGGAATCCCTTAGTATACCCATGCTAAGGGATTTTTTATTGTAATTTTAATTTATGAAAAGGAACTTGCCTCTATTATTCGTCTCCCTATTTTGTTATTTGGCAATTACAAACAATTTAAACGCACAACAAAAACCATTAAGTATTCATTTTACAACACCAAAACAAATGGCTCTTGGCGAATCTATAAAGTTAAACGTGCAAGTCAAGCATCAAATATCAAAAGAGAAAACAGGCCACCTGCAACTTTCTTTATTCAATACTGAAACAAATCAATCGGTGGATGGATGGTTCTTGAACTTCTTTCCATTTCAATATTTCACCACCATTGCAAATGAAACATTTGAAACTGAATTTCCTTTTACAGTACCCAATGATTTTAAAGGCAAATTCACCATTGAATTAGTAGCAAAAGTTGATTCTATTCAAGACAGCATTCGTGTCACTATCCCCACTTTTATTAAGTAATAATCATTGGAACAAACACCTTTTCATAAAAAGCTAGATTATATTATTGTTGGACAAGGCCTTGTTGGCACTTGGCTAAGTTACTATGCTCAAAAAGCAGGTAAAACATTTGTAGTTATAAATGACAGCAAGCTTCCTGCAGCTTCTCGTGTTGCAAGTGGCGTGATAAATCCAGTTACAGGTAGACGGATTGTTCAGACTTGGATGATTGAAACCTTCCTACCCTTTGCATTGAATGCCTATACTGAATTAGGTATAAAAATAAATAAGGCGATTGTTAAAGAAGCGCCTGTTATTTTGATTCATCCCTCTGTACAAATGCAAGAAAGTTTCGAATACCGTTTCAACCATGATAATGTGTTTTTACAAAAAAACAATGCTGCAGATTTTGAAGCTTTCATGCATACGCCTTTTGGCACAGGCCAAATCAATCAAAGTATTTGGTTAGATTTAAATACAATGATAAAAGGATGGGGCCAAGAACTTATTTCAAAGCAACAATTGATAGACGATCATTTTAAAATAGAGGATTTCAAAATAACAGAACAGGGTGTTGAATGGAAAGGTATTCAAGCTAAAAGAATTTTATTTAGTGATGGAATAAGCAGCATGCATAACCCTTATTTTAAAGGGCTCCCCTTTGCACCCAATAAAGGGGAAGCATTGATAGTTGAAATAAAGGACCTCCCTAACAAATCAATCTATAAAAATAATATTTCAATCGTTCCTTGGAAAGATCAATTGTTCTGGGTGGGTTCTAATTACGAATGGAACTACGAAAATGAATTGCCAACAAATGCATTTAGAAAAAAAATAGAGGCCTCTTTAGAACAACTTTTAAAAATACCATTTACAATAGTCAATCATATAACTGGATTACGTCCTGCCAATCAAGAACGTAGACCCTTTGTTGGCCTACATCCTATTCATCCTGTAATTGGGATATGTAATGGCATGGGTACAAAGGGCTGTTCACTTGCCCCTTATTTTGCCCAAGAACTAATTACTCATTGTGAACATGGCACACCGATTCATCCTGAAGCAAGTTTGGAAAGATTTAAACAACAAATTATCTTTAATTCAAAGTAAAATACATGTCTAATTCAAACAATAACTCTTACAATATTCCAATTGCATACCGCAAAATGGAAAACCTACATATCGTATTTTGGATTTTTAAAGACATTGGCTGGTGTATGGGGTTTGCTTGGTTAGGCATTTTCATGATTATACCTACTATGATCATCTCGATAGTCATTGCTTGGAGAACAAGAAATATCGTTTCGGAACTTTGTCATAATCTTGCTATCACGGTTTGGATTTCTGCCAATTCCTTTTGGATGTGTACCGAATTTTTTGGTGTCGACCATCTTCCATTAGGCTATGGAATGAACGTGAAACATTTAGCGATGATTCCATTTGTAATTGGCGTCATCATTTTAGCCTACTATTATCTTTGGTACAAGCCAAGACACAAAGAAGACCCTCAAACTTTATAGGTATTTTTTTAATCGATACGATTGTATAAACGTAACTAATCCTAACAAGGAAATGGTCAAAAATGCCCATCTTAAACCTAGGGCACCAGACAAAAATCCAACGATCGGTGGGCCTATCAAAAAACCGAAGAACCCAATAGAGGAAACCGATGCTAGTGCAATACTTGCTTGCCCTGGTTCGGCAGATTTACCCACACTACCATAAATGGTAGGGATCACAGAGGACACTCCAAAGCCAACAAACATAAATCCAATTGTACTCGTAATGATGGTGGGATAAATAATAGCAATAACTAGCCCAAGTGTAACCAATAAACCACTTAGCATTAATTGCTTTCTAGGTCCCCAATAATTTATCAATGCATCTGCAAACATTCTTCCAGTTGTCATACACGCCATGAAACTTATATAGCCAAGTGTTCTTTGGCTTTCTGATACTTTAACAACAGATTGATAAAATACGCCACTCCAATCAAACATCATTCCTTCACAAACCATATTACTTAATGCAATTAATCCAAACTGCAACATCAATGGCGTTGGTTTAGTCCACATTTTTTTAATGGATTGCTTACTAGATGCACTATGTAATAAATGTTGCTCTGTCAGGAATAAAAACAAATAACCCATGGCAAGAATTACAATGAACTGCATCAAAGGTGTCATAGAAGCCGAAATAAAATAACTTCCAATCAATCCACCTACAAAGCCTGCTAAACTCCAAAACCCATGGAAAGTAGAAATAATACTTTTATCAAATAATTTAGCTAATTCAACCGCCTGCGTATTCACTGAAACATTGAATAAATTACCAATCATTCCAAATACAAATAAAGCAATTGCTAAGTGCCAAACAAAAGTACCAGCAGCCCATCCAATGTTAACCAGTGCCAATGGATATAAAATTGATGCCATTTTAAGCATTTTATTACTACCATGTCTGGTTGTTAAACTCCCCGAAATGGGAATGCCTATAAATGATCCCAATGGAAGAAATAAGAGCATGCCGCCAAATTGTGCATCAGATAATCCAAGTGAAAATTTAATATCCGGTATTCTGCTAGCCCAACTAGCAAAACAGATGCCTGTAAAGAAAAAATATCCTGATAAAATAGCACGTCTGGCTTGATTGGAGATACTTGATTCACTCATGGCTCAAAGATCGGTATTTTATAGGATTTGGGCTATATTTGCAGACCATTCATTTTAATAGAAAGCTATGTATCGTACACACCATTGTGGTCAGTTAAATATTCAATCTGTCAATCAAGAAGTGACCCTCGCTGGTTGGGTTCAAACCATTCGTAAATTTGGTGCCATTACATTTGTCGATCTTAGAGATCGTTATGGCATAACACAGCTGTTATTAGGTGAATCATTACAAGCTCAATTAGATGCGCAACCATTAGGACGCGAATTTGTATTGCAAGCAACAGGTAAAGTGATTGAACGTTCTAGCAAAAATGCGAATATCCCAACAGGTGAAATTGAAATCAATGTCACAGAATTTAAAATTTTAAATGCATCTATCGTCCCTCCTTTTACGATTCAAGATGTTACAGATGGTGGTGATGATATTAGGATGAAATACCGTTTCTTGGACTTGAGAAGAAACGCAGTTAAAAAGAATATTGAATTAAGGTATAGCGTAAATCGTGCAACACGTAATTATTTGCATGAAAAAGGATTCATGGATATTGAAACACCATTCTTAATTAAGTCTACTCCTGAAGGTGCACGTGACTTTGTGGTACCAAGCAGAATGAATCCAGGAGAATTTTACGCCCTACCCCAATCTCCACAAACATTCAAGCAATTATTAATGGTGAGCGGATACGATCGTTACTATCAAATTGTGAAGTGTTTTAGAGACGAAGACTTAAGAGCAGATCGTCAACCAGAATTTACGCAGATTGACTGTGAGATGAGCTTTGTTGAGCAGGAAGATATCTTGAACATGTTTGAAGGATTGATCAAGAGCATCTTTAAAGAGGTGAAAAATATAGACTACACAGAAACTGTTCAAAGAATGACTTGGGAAGATGCCATGTGGCACTATGGTAATGACAAACCAGATATTCGATTTGGTATGGAATTATGTAATTTGAAAAAACCTGCGCATGTGTTTTCTGACAAAGCAGACCAAGCAGTTTTAATCAACGGTGTTGACTTTAAAGTATTCGATGAAGCAGAAACAGTCATTGCAATTGCAGCGCCAGGTTGTAGCGAGTTCACTCGTAAGCAAACAGATGAGTTAACTGAATGGGTAAAGCGTCCTCAGATTGGCATGAAAGGTATGGTATTCATCAAATGTAATGCAGATGGCAGTTTCAAAAGTAGTGTAGATAAATTCTATTCTGAAGATAAATTGAAAGCAATTGCTTCGGCAACAAATGCAAAAGCAGGTGATTTAATTTTGATCCTTGCAGGGGCTGAAGAAAGAACACGTAAAGCGATTAGTGAATTAAGATTAGAATTAGGAAAGCAATTAGGATTCAGAAAAGAAGATGAATTTAAATTATTATGGGTAATGGACTTCCCATTATTTGAATATGATGAAGAAGGAAACCGTTGGGTTGCAAGACACCATCCATTCACTTCTCCTAAGCCAGATCATATTGATATCATGATCAATAATGCCCCTGAAATTAAAGATGCTGCGAAATATTTAGAACATCCATATGCGAATATCAAGGCGAATGCTTATGATATGGTTTTGAATGGTAACGAAATCGGTGGTGGCTCTATCCGTATTTTCCAAAGAAATTTACAAGAGAAAATGTTTGCTGCATTAGGTATGTCTCCAGAAGAAGCACAGCACAAGTTTGGCTTCTTACTTGGTGCATTCGAATACGGCGCACCGCCTCATGGTGGTATTGCATTTGGCTTTGATCGTTTATGTGCTTTATTAGGTGGAAGTGAAAGTATCAGAGACTTTATCGCATTCCCTAAGAATAATAGTGGGCGCGATGTCATGTTAGATGCGCCAAGCAGTATTGACGATAAACAATTTGACGAATTGCATATCAAACTAAATTTAAAGTAGCACAATGCAACAGCCTTCTAAATTCTATTTAGTCTTATCTTATATATTACTTCCTATCGCTTTATTTTTAGGTTTCATAGACAGTATATTTCTTGTGTCTGCAGTTGTAAATCCAAGCGCGCTAATTCTTGTTTTTGCAATGGCTTGTATTGTAATATACAGTTTTGCTAGTTTCAAATTCTTGAAAATGGGTATTGAAAGAGAGCAACCACAAACCACTAGATTAAAAGACTGGATTAAAGTGAATGCATATGTAAGTTTAATGATGTTTGGTTTAATCTTTTTGAATGCAGTTAGTATTTTAATTTCAAACGATGCTACTTTGATCGGATTTATTGACGAATTCTTAGCGCAACAATCAGGCTTACCTCCTGAATTCAACAGCCAATTTGTGTTAAAGATGATGCGTACAGCAGCTTACTTTTTATTTATAGTTGGTGCAGTAGGCATTCTTCATATTCGAATGACGTTGAAATTGGTAAAAGAATACGACTACCTCTTCGAATAGTAAATGGTGTAACTTTATACCAATGAAACAAAACATCCCCTTAGCTGAAAGATTACGTCCGCAAACCCTTGCCGATTTAATTGGACAAGAACATTTGTCTGGGGAGTCTAGTTTACTACAAAAAGCAATTCAAAAAGGCAAGATCCCCTCTATGATTTTATGGGGACCTCCTGGAGTTGGGAAAACAACCCTAGCTAATATCATTGCAAATTCATTTAGTCTTGCCTATTATCAATTAAGTGCCATTAGTAGTGGTGTGAAAGAGTTAAGAGAAGTTATTGATGAAGCAAAATCCAAAGAGGGTGCAATCTTATTTATAGATGAAATTCACAGATTCAATAAAGGACAACAAGATGCGCTATTAGGCGCAGTAGAGAAAGGTATCATTACCTTAATCGGCGCTACTACTGAAAATCCTAGTTTCGAGGTGAATAGCGCCTTGCTAAGTAGGTGTCAAGTATTTATTTTAAAAGCTTTAGACAAAGAAGCACTTACAAAACTTGTTAATCAAGCAATTGAAAAAGACCCCCTATTTCAAACACATTCACTAGAGATTAAAGAAACGGAGGCTTTATTTCAACTCTCTGGTGGGGATGGTAGAAAGCTACTCAATTTACTAGAGCTATCAGTAGAGGCATTAATTGGCACGAACCTAAACAAAGAGCCACTTATACTAACCAATGAATGGGTGATGCAAGTGGCGCAAACGAATATTGCTTTATACGATAAAAATGGAGAGCAGCATTATGATATTATTTCTGCATTCATCAAAAGCATGCGTGGATCCGATCCGAATGGTGCTATCTATTGGCTATCTAGAATGATACAAGGAGGCGAAGATGTAAAATTTATTGCTAGGCGTATGTTGATTTTTGCAAGCGAAGATATTGGCAACGCCAATCCGAATGCTTTATTACTTGCCAATAGTTGTTTTGATGCAGTGAATAAAATTGGATACCCTGAAAGTCGGATTATCCTATCTCAATGTGCAATTTATTTGGCTAGCTCTGCAAAAAGTAATGCGGCTTATGAAGCCATCAATAATGGTTTGTCTTTGGTGCAAAAAACAGGGAACCTGCCTGTACCCTTACACCTTCGCAATGCTCCAACCAAACTCATGAAGGATTTGAATTATGGCAAAGCCTACCAGTATTCGCACCTTGGAGAAAACAATTTCTTAGAACAAGAATACCTGCCCGATGAAATAAAAGGCACTACCCTATTTCAGCCTCAGAAAAATGCAAGAGAAGAAGAATTAAAGAAGTTCTTGCATGAACGCTGGAAGGGCAAGTATGGTTATTAGGAGTTTTTTAAAATATAAAACTCCTAATAACCAACTCTAATGATTTTTAATAATAAAGGCCTCGATTCGAGGCCTTTATTATTAGGATACAACTATTTAAAATAGTCTAATCAATATTTAATTTACTATTTTTTCTGGAACAGCTCTACCCACGATTCCACTAGCAGCTCCGCGGTCACCACCCTCATGGTATTCAGCGTCTTCGTTTACATCCCAAAGATCAAATAATTCTTTGCCTGCAATAATATTTTTAGCTGCTAACATCGCAGTCATCATACTATGGTCTTGGTTATTGTATTTATGCATGCCATTACGGCCTACTAAATACAATCCTTTGTATTCCTTGATTGCATCTCTAATTAAATTCAAATGGTCTTTGTATTCATGATCGTATACAGGATAAGCTTTAGGTTGTCTAACTACATATCCATCCACTACAGCTGATGGTTTTGTTAAACCTATTTGATCTATCTCTTTTGTACCTAAAGCAATCAATTCCTCATTACTACTAGTCCATAAACCATCTCCTTCAAAACAAAAATACTCTAAACCATAACAAGCCATTTCTGGATCTGGAACCATGTATGGACTCCATGATTTAAAGTTTTGAATACGACCCACTTTTACATTTGGTTCATGAATGTAAATCCAGTTATCACTGAATGCATCTTGATCTTTACATATTAACACCACTGTTAAGAAGTCTCTATATTTTAATTGACTTGCCGCATGTAATACAGAAGCGTTAAAAGCTGGTGCTACTGCAGGGATTAATTCACGCATTGGAGCAGAGGATAATACATAATCAAATCCTTCTTGTACAGCGCCATTAGACGTGTAGACATTCCAGGTACCGTTATCAAGACGTTCTATTTTGTTTACTCCTGTATTCATTTCAATCTTTACACCTAAAGCTTTACTCTTCACTACGCATTCCTCCCACATCATACCAGGACCACGTTTAGGATATCGGAATGAATCAATCAATGTTTTAATTACATCTCCCTTGCTTTTTTTACCTGATGGTTTGAATAATGCATTCCAAACCGCACTACTCAAAGACAAACCTTTGATACGTTGTGCTGCCCAATCTGCTGAAATTTCTTTACATGGTATACCCCATACTTTTTCAGTATAAGTTTTAAAGAAGATATTAAACAAACGCTTTCCAAATTGATTGGTTACCCAATCTTCGAAATTCTGAGGATCTTTAATTGGAAATAGTTTTGCATTTAAATAACTCATTACACATAAGAAGCTTTCGAAGATACCCAACTTCATTAATGCTTCAAAAGCTGCTAGTGGATAAGAGAAGAATTTCTTATTATAAAATATTCTTGAACTTCTTGGTCGCTCCAATAACTCATCGGATAAAATTTCTGTCCAAAAATCTTCCACTTCTTTTGACTTTGAAAAAAAGCGATGACCGCCAATATCAAAATGGTAGCCTTTATAAGATTCAGTTCGAGAAATCCCACCCACATATTGTGGATCCTTCTCGAATACAGTTACATCTTGTGCAGCTTTACCTAATAAATAGGCAGCAGTTAACCCTGCAGGACCGGCACCAATTATGGCTACTTTTTTGCTCATAGAGAGTGATAATTTGGGCAAAATTGCAAAATAAAGTTGGGATTGCCATCATTAATCAACAATGAGTTTGGTTTATCCCCTATTTTTGTGTCTATGTCAAATCCTTCAAACATTAAATGGGTGACCAAACCCTTTTCAGCACTCAATGTGGATGAGCTTTACGCAATCTTAAGACTTAGATCGGAAGTCTTTGTGGTGGAGCAAAACTGTGTGTTTTTAGACATGGATAACAACGACCAAATCGCCTACCACACCATGGGTTGGATCGGACAAGATTTAGTAGCAAGTACTAGGTTGTTTGATGTTGACCAATCTTACCCTGGCTATCAGAGTATCGGACGGGTTGTTGGCTCACCAAAATACAGGGGTATTGGCGCAGGGAAAGCTTTAATGCAATATTCAATTGCTGAATGTGAAAGACTTTTTGGCAAAGCATCCATCAAGATTGGCGCTCAATTATACCTTAAGAAATTTTACGAAGAACAGGGGTTTGAAAAATCAGGTGACATGTACTATGAAGACGCAATTGAGCACATCCCAATGATTCGGAAATAAGAGTGGATGTGAAATATTAAATTAGAATTTGAGAAAGTTTAATTGACTTATTTCATTTCAATCTCCAAATACTGTGCTGTATGTGTTTTTGATTTTTTAATCATTTGCTCTGGGGTTCCAACAAATTGAACAGTTCCACCTGCAGATCCACCTTCTGGCCCCATATCAATGATATGATCTGCCATCTTAATGACATCCATATTATGCTCAATGACTAATACAGTATTGCCCCTGTCTACTAAACGATTCAATACCCCAATTAACAATTGAATATCCTGAAAATGCAATCCTGTTGTAGGCTCATCTAGAATATAAAAGGTCTTGCCTGTATCTTTTTTACCTAATTCAGTTGCTAACTTAATTCTTTGCGCTTCCCCACCACTTAATGTGACTGCAGATTGACCTAGAGTGATATAACCTAAACCAACCTCTTGTAATACCTTTACTTTTCTATAGATAAAAGGCACTGCTTGAAAGAACTCACAAGCTTCTTCGACTGTCATATTTAATACATCGCTAATAGATTTGCCCTTATATCTTATCTCTAAAGTTTCTCTATTGTATCTTTTACCTGCACATTTTTCACAGTGCACATAGACATCTGGTAAAAAATTCATTTCTATGACACGCATACCGCCACCTTCACAAACTTCACATCTTCCTCCTTTTACATTGAAGGAGAAACGACCAGCTTGATACCCTCTAATCTTCGCTTCAGGCACTGCAGCAAATAAGGTTCTAATATCTGTAAAAAATCCACAATAAGTAGCAGGATTACTTCTTGGCGTACGGCCAATCGGCGACTGATCAATCTCAATCACTTTATCAATATGTTCTAATCCCGAAACCGATGCATAAGGCATTGGCTTTGTTTTACTATTATAACAATGTTGGGATAAAATCGGATATAAAGTCTCATTGATCAAGGTAGATTTACCCGATCCACTTACGCCTGTTACTAAGGTCAAAGTACCTAAAGGAAAACTTGCATTTACTTTTTTCAATGTATTCCCTGTGGCTCCTTTAATTTCAATTTGGTGGCCATTCCCTTTTCTGCGTTCTGTAGGTAGGCTAATTGCTTTTTTTCCTGCCAAATACAAGGCCGTATCTGACTTTAATTTCAAAAATGATTTTGGTGTACCAGCAGCAACCACATGACCTCCATGAATCCCTGCTCTTGGGCCAATATCCACTAAGTAGTCCGATGCCATCATAATATCCTTATCATGCTCTACTACTAAAACTGTATTGCCAATATCTCTTAATTGTTTCAACGCTACAATTAATCGCTGATTATCTCTTTGATGTAAACCAATAGAAGGCTCGTCTAATATATAAGTAATGCCTTGCAATTGTGAGCCAATTTGTGTCGCCAATCGAATACGTTGCGACTCTCCACCACTCAATGATTTAGATGGTCTGCTTAATGACAAATAAGACAAGCCAACATTCATCAAGAACTCAATACGATCATTGATTTCTTTTAAAATACCGGTTGCAATTTGCGTATCTTTTTTATCTAATTTCTTAGGTAATTCTAAAAACCATTTTTGCAAATCATTCAAATGCATTTCATTTAAGGCAGCAATATTCAATTCGTTTACCTTAAACCACAAGCTCTCTTTTTTTAACCTTGCACCATTACATGCACTACAAGTATTCAGTTGCATGTATTGTTCTACCCATCCTTTTAACACATCCGTACTTTGTGAAGAAGTGAACCACCTTTTTAACATCGGAACAATTCCTTCATAACTACCAGTATAGGTATCTGGTATATTTTCGTCATTTAAATCCAAGCCTAGCGTAGAACTGATATTTTTATCGCCAAACAATAGCAAGTCTAATTGCTCTTTTGGCAAACTTTCAATTGGCTTATCTAGATTGATCTTATACTTTCTAGCAAATTGTTTTGCTTGTGTAAACACACTCGCTTCTCTAGCTTCCCCTAATGGCGCTATTCCTCCAGCATTCACACTGATACTAGCATCTGGAATTAATAAATCCATATCTATGGCATAGACATTGCCTAATCCTTTACAGGTAGGACAAGCACCATAGGGCGAGTTGAATGAAAAACTATTAGGTGAAGGGGTCTCGTAACTTAACCCTGTGTCAATACACATCAGCTGTTTTGAATACTGTACAATTTTGTCCTTACCCTCTTCTAAAACAAACAATAAATCCTTCCCCATCTTTAAACTCTGTTGCACACTATCTGCCAACCTTGTTTTCATGGCATCTGTTACTGGTATTCTGTCTATAACAATTTCGATATCGTGAATCTTGTATCGATCCACCTGGAATTTAGGTCTTAATTCAATGATTTCTCCATCTACCCTTGCCTTCACAAATCCTTTCTTTCTAATTTCTTCAAACAGCTCTCTATAATGCCCTTTCCTTCCTCTAACAACTGGCGCTAATAAATTAATTTTTTTATCCTTGAACTTCTTTTGGATATCCTGAATGATTTCTGCTTCGGAAAACTGAACCATCGGCTTACCAGTTTCATAACTATATGCTTTACCTGCACGCGCATACAATAAACGTAGAAAATCATATAATTCGGTTACCGTTCCTACAGTTGACCTTGGATTTTTATTGGTTGTTTTTTGCTCAATAGCGATTACAGGTGATAGACCCGTAATTTGGTCTACATCTGGACGCTCCATATCCCCCATAAACTGTCTTGCATAAGCACTAAAACTCTCCATGTAACGACGTTGCCCTTCGTTATAAATGGTATCAAAAGCCAAAGAGGATTTACCACTTCCACTAACACCAGTAAAAACCACTAACTGATTTTTGGGAATAGAAAGATCGAAATTCTTCAGATTATGCTCTCTTGCACCTATTACTTCTATATGATCGTTGACTTTACTCATGGGATTGCGTAAAGTTATAACAACCATTTCTATAATTAGTTGAATTAACGCTGAAACATTTTGTAAATTTGCGGTAGCTAAAGACGTTTAAAACATGTTCCCCAAAGCACCAAGATTATATACCAGTGCAAGAAATTTGACGATTTTGGGCGCCTTCCTACTTTTGGGCGCAAGCTTTTTCTTTGGAAGAATACCTCTTTTTCTTATTTTGAATCATGACGGAGGTGCCCTATTAGATGTGTTTTTTAAATGGATCACTTGGGCTGCAGAGGGATGGATTTGGATTCCTTATCTTGTCGTTTTAGTTGGCTTCTTTAAAAAAGAGGTGAAATTTATTTTAATCAATTTTGTATTATCTACAATCATTACTCAAGTACCAAAGAATTTTATTTGGGATAAAATGAGCAGACCTATTGCGAGTGGTATACCCCTATCAGATATACATACTGTCCAGGGTGTCACAATGCATTCTTGGAATAGTTTTCCGTCTGGGCATACCGCAACAGCATTCACTTTATTTTTATTAACTGTTTATTTATTTCCAAAAAAATGGGTGTTTGCAATAGGACTACTCTATGCAATATTATGCGCTTATTCTAGAGTATATTTAGGGCAACATTTCCCAATGGATTTAGGTGGCGGTATGCTGGTGGCAGTTTGTAGTTTACAGATAAGTTTGATTGTAGGTCAGAAATTTTCAAAAAAGAATTAAATAAAACAGAGATGAAAAATAAGTTCATGACTCTTTACATATCCTTATTATTTGTACTTGTCACATGTATTTTTAATACCAATACTTTATTTGCACAAGACACAACAGAACAGATTAACCTCTTAACAAAGAACGACCCTAGTCAATTTAATAAGCCCTATGTCATTTTAATTTCAGCAGACGGCTTTAGAGCAGATTTTACAGAAAAATACGATGCCAAATTTTTACAAACAATTAGTAAAGTTGGGGTAAGAGCAAAATACATGCAACCTGCCTATCCTTCAGTAACTTTTCCAAACCATTATACGATTGTAACTGGTTTATATCCTTCACATCATGGGCTAGTTGATAATACCTATATTGATGTTGCAAGCGGCAAGCAATATAGCATGAGTAATAAAAAAATGGTAGCAGATGGTAAATGGTATGGAGGAACCCCATTATGGGTTTTAGCAGAGCAACAAAAAATGCTAAGTGCTAGTTTTTTCTGGGTAGCATCAGAGGCGGATATTCAAGGCATTAAACCGACTTACCATTATATCTATAATGAAAAAACATCGATCAGTACAAGAATACAGGCAGTTAAAAATTGGTTGACCCTTCCAGAAGACAGACGACCACATCTGATCACCTTTTATTTTCCAGATGTAGATCATGATGCACATACATATGGTCCAGAAAATCCTATTGTAAAGCGTTCTGTACAATACGTTGACAGCAGCATCAATGAATTACAAAAAGCTTTAGCACCATTAAATCTGCCGATTAATTATATTTTTGTTTCTGACCACGGTATGACAACAGTAGATGTAGACAATACAATTGGATTACCTGAAGCAGTTGATAAAAATTATTTTAATGTGCCTTGGTCCGATGCTTTATTACATTTGTACGCAAAAGATACTAGTAAAATTGAATCGACTTACCAAGCATTAAAGAAAGACAATCGATTCTCAACTTATAAGCTTGACGAAACGCCAGCTTATTGGCATTATAAAAAATCAGATGACTGGTATAATAGACTTGGAGATCTTATCTTAGTTCCAAAATCAATCCATCAAGTTTTTAATCTAGGAACACGCAAACCAACACCAGGCAAACACGGATTTGACAATAAAGAAGTAGATATGCGTGCAAGCTTTATGGCTTGGGGGCCTGCTTTCAAAAAAGGACAATTGATTGAAGGATTTGAGAATATACATGTTTATCCAATGGTTGCTAAAATATTAGGATTGAAAATTGATGAAGCAAAAATTGATGGTAAAATAAAAGTGCTTCAACCAATTTTGAAATAACAACTTCCTTCAAATTAATCGTGAATACATCTCACAGAAAATCCGCCAATTTTTCCTTGTGCACTTTGTGTAAATGAACTATTTGCACTCAATAAACCCCAAGTGTAAGCTGATCCTGAACCTACTGAAATTTCATTCGTTGTCCAGAAATAGGTTGACTGGCTTAATCCGCTATAGCTGGTGGAACCCATATAGCCTGTTCCTACTGCTTTAAAATCGTACTTGTCTGTCCCTAAGGCATTGGCCCAATGGGCAGTACCTATTGCTTTTAAAGTGTTTCCATTACCGCCAATCGTAGTATTCAAAGTAGCAAATTCATCAATTGAAGGTACATGCCAATTGACAGGACATACATTTCTTACATCTGTAATTGCATACCAATTATAAAGCCTTCCATAGATAGCATCATTTGCAGCATTATTATTCACCGAACAAGAAGCCGGTGTTGTCTTTCCTGCAAATACAGACGTACTGAAATAAGGAATTGATTCCCCATTTTCAAATACACTCTTATTTAAGTTACTAGATGCCCAAAGCTGTGATCCTATCATACCATTTGGTCCAATCAAATAGCCCTGCGGCATCACTTGTGCAAATGAAAAACTTGAAATGAATAGACTACACAACAATATTATTTGAAAACGATTTTTCATCTTAAAAATTTTGAACAATTGTTGCATAATAAGTTGAGCCATCATATATCAAAGTCACAATATCTAATTTATTAACTGTACTAGTGATTGTTGGAATAACTCCTCCCGCCCATTTCCAACCTACAGGAAAAGCGACCGTTTTACTGCCAACTGTTTGTGCAAATTTTATTAAATAAGTCCCAACAACAGGGTTCGACAATGTCAATGTTGTGATATTAGCCGCCAAATTGATTGTAAATACATTACCTAAACTCATATCAATAGTAGTTGTAGCTGCAGCTGTAATTGCGCTTGGCATAGTTAATTTAAATCGCTTTGCACTAATATCGCCATTAGATACAATGGAATTTGTGGCAGTAATGGTTCCAGTTTGAATACTTGTTGCAGATGCGACGCCTAATATTGGGGTAATGAGTGTGGGTGTATTTTCTTTTACAACCAATCCAGTACCTGTGGTACCAACACTGCTTAAAACCCCAGCTGCTGAATTAGCTACTAATCCGCTCACATTCAAAGCTGAAAGCGTAATTCCAGTAAAACTAGGCGCACTAGCCGTGCTTACTGCTTGACCTATGTTGACAGTATTTCCTCCTGTTATACTCACACCTGTTCCAGCAACAATAGTGGCTTGCTTATTATTGAACAATTGCCAATCAGCAGAAGTAAGTATACCACTATTATTTGTTGTCGCAGTTTGAATTGAAATTGCATTTGTTGTTCTTGTTAATGGTGCAATAAAACTCAAAGGCGATTCGTAATCAGTTCCAGCCACTGCAGTACTCACAACACCAGAACCATTTGCTTTTAAAATACCATTATTTGTACCCGCACCACCATAATTCGATTCAATGACATTTGCATTCCAAGTACCCGTATTAATTGTACCCAAAATGGTAATCGTATTTGCTCCTATTGTTGGTAAAGCACCAATACTATTATAAGAAATAACCATAGGACTTGATCCATTAAAACTTGAAGCAGACGTGGCACCTAAGCCACTATTGTTAAATGTGATTGCATTTGTAGTATTGGAGGGTATCACAATATTTGCTGTCCCATTAAAACTTACGCCATTGATTGTCCGCGCATTTTGTAAAGCGGTGGCGCTGGCTGCATTACCAGTTGTATTTTGATTCAATGTTGGAATATCATTCGCAACTATCGTTCTAAAACTTGGGGTTCCAGATAATCCATTTGGTCCGGCATAAAAACTATTGGCCGACTGTGAACCAAATGTATTTTGTTTATTATTAAATGTATTCCAATCTGTTGCACTTAAATAACCATTTGTATTCGTAGATGATTGGGTGCTACCAATTTTGCCAGTGGAGGCATTATAACTAATTGGCGCATCACCAGCTAAAAATCCATCGATTGCCGTTCTTACCCTTGCATTGTTAAAATAAAGATTGGTTCCTTCTGCAATATCACTCGATGTTAATGTGATAGAGCCTGTAGTATAGCCATTTACAGAAGACACAGCTGCAGGCATCAATAATTCTAGCCAATTATTCAACACTGTTGGATCAGACGCGCTTAATACATAATTCTTACTATTATCCGTTCTTATTGCGATACTACCAACTACAGCCGATGACAAAGCAAGCATTGCTGACTGAGAACTAACAACATAGCCACTTGAAAATGAAATAGCAGGAATTTGAGAAGTGGGTATTTTACCCAATGCATTTAATGTAGCAACCCCATTGGCTGTTGCTTTTTCAGTAGCACTTATTTTATTGTTGAAGCTATTCCAGTCCGTGCTAGTAATATAACCATCCGTATTCGTACTAGCTTGATTGATTGAAATGGTATTGGACACATTGCTTAATGGTGTTGAAAATGCTAATGGAACTTGAAAATCAGTAACAGATGAAGCGACAGAAACAACACCAGCACCATTGGCTTTCATGATGCCATTAATTGTACCCGCACCACCAAAAGCGGATCCAATCACATTCCCACTCCAAGTGCCAGAAGTGATTGTACCAAGGGTGACTATATCAGATGAACCAAACTTTGGAGCAGCACCTACTGTATTATATGAAATCGTTTTATTGGTATTACCATCAAAATATTCAGTATCATTTACACCCATTCCATCAATACTAAAAAGGAGTTTATTTGTTGTTGTTGACTTGATGATAATATCTTGAGAACCATCAAAAGCAACACCATTTATCAATCTAGCAGTTTGAAATTGTGATGCAGTATTTGCATTACCAGATGTATTTGCCGCATGATTAGGAATATCAGCTGCAACCAATGCCCTGTATTGGACAGTACCAGCTACACCAGAAGAAGGACCTGCAAGAATAAAATTTGGATTGATCAATCCAGATAATCCGGCAATGGTATAATTAGGGATATTTAAACTTTGACTAGTAAGAACAGCAATACCACTATTACCATTTGTAGTTAGGGTATTGATATTCGAAGTCGCTGCAGTATTAAATCTATCATACTCGGATTTGCTAATCAAACCAGCAATAACGGAACTAGCATTCGCCATAGGTATATTGATCGTATGATTTGCACCAATTGAATTCCAATTAGGAGCCAACCCAGCAAAACCAGGCGTAGCAAAACCTTGCACCTGTGTTGTAAGGCCATTCAAAGTATGCAATTGTGCATGATTACTTACATTACCCAAGCCAACCTTAGAAGCTTGAATACCGTTTGCTATTTTTGCATCCGTAATAGATGCATCTTGTATTTTAGAAGTATTGATCGCATTCACGGCAATTCTTGGCTCCGTTGAAGTCCCAGTTAAATCTCCTGTTAATTGAAGGATGCCTCGATTGTTGATAGTAGCATCTGCTGCACCCATCGCGATTTGATTGTCTACATAATCTTTAGTGGCTTTAACAGAGGGATACTTTAGGTGATTATAATCGGCTAATAAATTCATATCAATTGACTTATTGGAATTAAGCGCCCTTAAATCAACCCTATTTGATAGAAAAATAGTGTCTAAAGCATTGAGCTTTGTTTCTATTCTATTCGATAAAAAGAGGGTATCAGAATACTTAACTCTTTGATTTATTCTATTTGAAAGATATATACTATCAAATCTTTGTGCATTTAATTGGCTTGGTGTAATATAATATAAGCCACTATCTTTTATCGCAATTTTAAAATTCAATAAACTATCAATAAAACCTTTGTCAATAGCTGCAACTTTTCTTACATAAGGAGCAAGTAATTGACTTGTATCTGCGATGGCAAGCTTATCATTTAAATTACCTGTTGAGGTTCCAGCAGAAAGACTATAGAGGGCATAGGGTACAACGCCAAATGGTGCAGTACCTAAAGAAATAAAATGTTGGTTATAATCCCAATCTTTTAAAGGCGCATCTGGCGTAATAGCCATTTTTATTTGTAATTCAAAGTTGCCTTTGGACCAGTCAAATTGATTTAATCTCGAATAAGTCGCTCCAAGTGATCTCCCTTTTCCAATTAAAACAGAAAACACCCCCCATTCATCTGTTTTGGTTTGATGCAATTCATTAAAAAGAATAGTTGCTGGTGCGTCTTTGGCAATAATACTAAGTCCAATATAGATTTGCCTTTCATTCACAAATTGACCAGAAAAATCCTTTGCTACCCCCTGAAATGGGATACCTAGTTCTTGAAGTTGTGCATTACTAAATAGCGGTATAAACATTAATAAGAGGAAAAAGCTTCTTTTACGTCTAATTAATTTAGAAATGTAGTTGACAGATATAAAGAGTATATTCATTTGAAGTAAAAAAATGAAAAAATGCGCGGAAAAGAATGAGGCATGAACCTCAAAATTGAGATTATAACCTTGACGACCTTTACCTCCTGAATGAAAAACTTAATCTCAATTATTTGTTGGTGTATTGTATTGATTTTGCCAATCGCTACTTTAAGTCAATACACCCAAAAAGGGAATGAACAGAAATATATATTGAGACTTGCGCAAATGGGCATTAGAGTAGATGCGAAATTTCAATCTAATACACCACAAGCTTCACGAATTATGGCTGCCTGGGATAGCCTTTATGATATTGGCAAGAAGCTGCAAGTAAATAACACACTTCCTGATACTATTTGGGAACAATTAATTATTCAGGAAATCAATAAAGCAATTTTAGGAAAGGATTTTAAAAATAGCAATCGATTACATTTTTATTTAGCACATATCTACCATGCAAAAAAATTGTTTTCTAAGTCTATTCCAATTCAGCTTAAATTAATAGACTCAAGTAGTCATCTAACTAAAATTCAGCTACAAAAAACCTATACCCAACTAGAGAAAGCTTTTGTACAAACCAATGAATTTGCCAGCGCTTTAGCAATCAGAAAAAAACGTTTAAAAAATGGGTTGGCGGCTAGTTCATATGACTTATACCAAGATTTTGAATTACACGAATTGGCATTGAATGAATATTTAATTTATGAAAATCCAAATAGAGAAAAAATTGTTGATCAATATAAGTACTATAGAATATTAGGGGTGTTGTATTTTGAAAATGGGAAAATAGACAGTGCAAAAAAATATTTTGAAATAGGTTTGAAGTTATGTGCACAAAATTTAAAATCTGGAAACAAGAAAGTTCCAAGTAAAATACATCAAATAAATAGCGCCAATTTTAAAGGATTATTAGGCAGGTGTTACATGAATAAAGGCGCGTATAATAAAGCGATACAATTATTAAAAGCAGATATCAACCTGAGTGAAGATGATGCCAATAACAGGATTTTCAAAATGATACATTTGGCTAATTGCTATGTTAAGCTGAAAGATGGCCCAAATGCACTTATCTATATCAACAAACTAGAAGCATACCTATTCAAAAAGGAAGACAAAAGAATGTTCATTCGATTTTATGATTTAAAACAAAATTATTTTGAATTAAAGAAAGAATATGACTCGGCTTATTACTACGCGCATCAATACATTACTTTAAAAGATAGACACACTTCCTCTATCAGTAAGAATCAAGCAATTTTATTATTAAGTAATATTGAGGCAGATGCGCGTAAAAAGGACTTGCTTATTACTAAAGCGAATCTAGAAATAGAAAGAGTAGCTAAAAAAGCACAAAACGCTTCCTTATGGGCAAGCATCTTTGTCGCGATTGCCGTTAGCATCACGCTCCTGCTTCTATTCATCTATACGATTCAAAAAAACAAGAGCAGGGTAACTATAGAGAAGAAAAATGAAGAAAACGAACTCTTATTAAAAGAATTACACCATAGAGTAAAAAATAATCTTCAGGTTATTTATAGCTTAATCAACCTTCAAAAAAGAAGACTTAAAACACCTGAACTCGATGAATCCCTGTCAATGGTACAGAATCGAATTAAAACAATGTCATTAGTCCACCAGAACTTACATGAAAACGATAGCTTAAAGGATGTAAATCTTGCGGCTTATATTAAAACTATCTCAGATTATTTAAAGTCTCTATATCTAACAGATGAAAAAGAGATAACAATAAGTTTAGACATAGATAATAATATCGCATTCATGATGGACAAGTCCATTACCATTGGGCTTTTGATTAACGAGATCATGTCTAATAGCCTTAAATACGCATTCAAAGGGAGAACAAAGGGTTTAATCACCATTTCTATCCAAATCATTCAAGGTGGCTACCAAATGAAAGTAAGTGACAATGGAAATGGTTTTACAAATGACGAATCAACATCAAAAAGCCTAGGCATGTACTTGATTAAAAATTTAGTGAAGCAAATGCAGGGCAAATATGAGATGGAAAGCATGGACGGCACAACTTATCTAATTTATTTTAAAGCATAAAAAATGATCAAAATCAAAAAGGTACTCATTTTAGAAGATGAACTTATCGTAGGTCTTGACTTACAAGAAATTCTACTAAATGAAGGCTATAAAACGAATCTGGTACATTCCTTTGATGAAGGGATGTTAGAATTAACCACTTTTCAACCACAATTAGTTTTATGCGATATCAATCTAAATGGCAAAGCCAATGGGATTGATTTTGCCAAAGAAGTCAATAAGATATATCCCTTTACAGAAGTCATCTACATCACTAGTTATACAAGTGTAAAATATACGGAGGAAGCGAATGAAACCCATCCAATTAATTATATTGTCAAACCTTGGAATGAAGCACAGATTAAAGTAGCAATCCGGATCGCCTTTAAATATATTGATTCAAAAAATGAAAATATGAACCTTGTGAGTGATCTAAGTCATTCAGAATATAGAATTTTAAACTTGATTGCTGAGCAAAAAACAAGTAAAGTAATTGGTGAAGAGCTTTTTATTTCCGAAAAAACAGTCAGAAATCATCGATATAATATTAGTAAAAAACTCAACCTTGATACCAATAATAATAGTTTACTCAAATGGGCAATAGCAAATTTTAGTAAATAGTTAAGGCATAGGCCCTAGGCCGCTATTAGACTAATTGATTCTATTTGTTAGACTAAAAATAAGATTGCACATGTTCCAACTTATCCAAAAAAGCACATTCCTCCTTGTTCTTTTATTGAGTGTATCCTGTTCAAAAGACGAAGATGCAATAACTTACACCAAGCGAACCATTGCTGGGAAAACTTGGTATTTATCGAACACAATAGAAGGAACTCAAAGCAAATCCTATATTGACAAAAGCACCTACTCTATTCAATTCAAAAACTTAGATAGCACAATTGATTCTGATGGCATTATTGGTACTTATAATATAATTGAACTGAATCAGGCATTAAAGCTAATTGTTTCAGGTAAAACACAAAGTGGTATAACAGCAAATTACACTTACCAAATTAACCATATAGAACCTACTTCACTTGAAATTTCTTACAATCAAAATAACCTTTTGATTCGAAAAATATTTACGACTACCCACTAAATGAAAACTGTATTCATTATATTCATTTCCGTCTTTCTGATTTGTATAAATTTATGCAAAGCCCAATCTATCTCTTTTCAAATAAATAGTATTGGCAATACCCCCAATATGACTGTCAGTAGCTTGTCTTTTCAATTAGAAAATATTTCAGCTTGTTTAAATGTGAGTAATGGACTGGCTATATATCAAACAAATTCCTCCTCTGCCCCTTTTAAGCTAGACTGCATTATACCTGTCGCTTTTGAAAAAAATGGTTTAAAGATTTTTCCAAATCCAGTTGGCAATAGTCCTAAAATACAATTTCTCAATAAGAATCTAACCAATACATTGTACGCTATTCGGGTTTATAATATTGAAGGTAAATTAGTGCTAGAGGAAACAAGAAATGGATTCGCTTTATCCAACGGAGTAATATTAAATACAAGTCGACTTATTTCAGGCAACTATTTAGTTCAAGTCCTTTCTGCTAATTCAGTAGACTTATTAAGGATCATCAAACAAGATTAATTTAGATTGACGTTCTAAAGCCCTTGATGCAGCAAACAAATTCGGATGACCATCGCTCCGCTCCGGCATCCTCAGAGGGGGTGACTAAACAGAACCAAAGCCTGCTTGACAAAGCCTGCTTGATGAAGCCTGCTTGATGAAGCCGTCCTGAAACACAAAAGCCTCAGCATTTCTGCTGAGGCTTTGTTACTGTTGGTCGGGAAGACAGGATTCGAACCTGCGACCCCTTGGTCCCAAACCAAGTGCGCTACCGGCCTGCGCTACTTCCCGTTCCTATTACAATTTGCATTGTAAATATTGTTAACCGGTATAAAATCCA